>JGI20214J51650_10000291_pt1 | contig 32054 bp, 38 predicted proteins | sample WetSurMetagenome_FD_51650 | JGI IMG/M metagenome (IMG submission 51650) | reverse complement strand
AGATAGCGCACGTGAGGCATGGTCTCGCGCGATCGAGGCCACCAAGGCGGGGAATCTGTCTGCAGCCATCGAGGCTCTCGAGGAGGCGCGATCGCTCGCCTGGGCCGAGTATCACAATATTGCTGCTGCCATGACACCAATCGAATGGCGGTCTGGTCTATCGCCTGACACCGATACGCCTCGCGTGCAGGTCATGTGGCCGCCCCTGGCATACTGTTGCGCGTGGGCATCGGTCGATGATATCGATGTGGCCGTTGCGGACTTCCGCGCCATGGCCGCACGAGATGAGATGTTCACTGAGACTACCGTGTGCGTTGCGATCGCGTTGCCCTCCCTCCGTCGCAGGGAGTTCACGGTCGGCCCGCCGCCGTGCCCTCCCACTATCCGCAATTAATGTCGTACTTCGTTCTCTTCATGTGGCGCCTATATAACGTAGGCGCGGCGTCAAGAGTGCGAACTCTTGAAAAGGAGTCTACTATGACTGAGCTGAATCCGTCGCTTCCGTCGGAGCTGATTGATACGGTGGACATTGGATTGGGGCATACAGCAGTAGTGCAGTACGTCCTGCTGCCACCACCGGACCCTCCGTGCTCAGGCTCGGAGTGGAAGGTGGAAAATGACTATCCGTTGGTGGTAGTCACTTTGCGGCTGCCGCAAGAGTACGGGGTGCTGCATCCCGAGATTCGGGATGATTCAGTAGATGTGTTCGACGGCAGCCTGACGATGCATTGGGGATTTGCATCGACTGATGCACGAGAGCGATACAAAGAAAAAAGATTCGCGACGGATTCGGTGGAAAAATCGATGGCCGAGGCGCGCGCTTACGTAGCGCTGAATGTGGCGGAGCTACGGTCGGTGCTCGCCAAACGTGCGCTCCGTTTGGCTCAGCGGGAGCACACTATTGCGATAGCGATGCGCTCGTCGACGTTGCGCATGAGTAGTTCGTCGCAATGATGTGTGTATACACGTTCACCGGATGGCACGCGGTTGGTGTTCGATGACGGAATCGCGCCGGCGGTTCCGGTTGGTTTCAACGACAACAATGGTGCCCATTGACTTGTGTTGGGGAGTATGGGTGCCACTGAAAGAGGTCCTATGATCAGACTAGTATCTGCGTTGGTGTTAGCATCATCTGTCGCGACGACGGTGGTGGTGTCATCATTCGATCACGATCACGGTGCATCTCCTACGGCGGCCGGGTATGCCGAGCCCGGGTACCATGCCGACGCGAACGGTCAGTGTGGCACGTTCGCAAATCCATGGTGCCTGAAGAGCACCATACTCTTCGCTGTCCCTGACAGCGCGTTCGCATGGGGTGTGAAGTACGACGATACTTCGGGCTCGTGTATCATGGGGCAATTCGCTACGCCGACTGTGATATTCGGATCTATCAAATGGCGCTGGACGCAATCGCAATTGTGCGATCCGTCCAAGGGTGCTGCGGCATGCTCTGGCGGCTGCCGCTAGAGCTAGAAAGGGAATGTGGTCAATGTATTATCGATTCGATCATGAAACGCTACCCGGAATCGGCAGCACTCTAGCCACAGTGCGAGCCGATCTTGACAGCATCGGGTGTATGGCCGTGCTGGAGCTTCGCCGCTCGGGCTGCCTTACTCAGGCGGCGGATGGCAAGTGGCTATTCGAGAGTGATTCTATATGTGGATTCAGTGAGTGTGCCGCTGCCGGCCGCGCCGTGATGGATCGCATAGCGCTCATCAGTGCGGCGGACCGGTTCGATCGTAGCTTGTGGCCGGGCCCATCGCCATTACCCACTTTCGCGAATCCGTGGCGTGACTCGCTGGCGAGCGTATCCGACTCGCGTCCGCTTGCCGCGATTGCGGCTTGCGTGTCGGACCATCGAGAGCCAATCACGGCTCGAGTGTACGCAATGGTCGACTGGCTAGTCACGGGGCACGCGCCACAGAAGTACGTGACGCAAGTAACAGACGAACGACTGTCAATGCTCGCTGCGCTCGACCGCGGCGACATCGTGATCGGAGAATCAGACGACGGAGTGGCTACAGTCGTAAGCACGCATCGATCCGGACCTGCACTGGGGTACTGCCGGGCCCCGGTAGTTGTCGCGCAGAATCCTAGGTTCTCCGTGGCAGGAGGGCCGGAGCATGTTAAATACACGATATCACAGTACTCGCTTGGGTACTGTGATATAAGGGCCGTCGCGGACGAACTGCGATGGTTGGAGACTTTGCTTCATCCGCGGTACGAGGCGTTCCGGTGCATCGCTAACCCGTTAATTAAGGAGTCTTTGCCTAAGTTCCTTCACGGACCTCGGCCGGACGATGCGTACCACGCGAAAGTGTGGGACGCATTCGCAGACCTACGCAGAGAAACAGCATGGGGTGGAAGCGCTACCATCATCGGGTCCCCACAGGGGGCTATGTCTCGCGTTGATATTGCTTATGCGCTAGACATTGTAAAAAGACGACTCACCGCGGCATAGCGAGCGATGCCCCGACGTAGAAGCAACGCTGACCGAGCCGCATCCACTGGCGTTTCCGTGATGTCCGTCACGGTTACGTCAGTTGTGCGGGCCCGTCTCAAGAGACTGGCCAAGCATTGGGACATGTCCTCTAGCGCGGCCGCATCCAAAGCGATAGATGCGGCCGCGCTAGAGGAAGGAGTGTACGATGAGACTGACGAGAACACTACAGGGCATTCCGCCTCCGTCAATCGGAGGCGACCGAATAGTGCTTAACGGTCAGCGTAGGAGCGTGTTGAGTATGACTCGGGATGAGGTTGACGCGGTCACTCGCATAGTGGCCACGTCAACCCTGTACGCAATGGCCGTTGCTGGTATTCCAGCACGGCTACGGGTAACTAGATTGCAGAGCTACGTGGATGCGTTCTCGTCGTGTTACCTTCGAGATCCGGTGGTGTGCACGCTACTGGACGATGATGCGACTGTAGTCGTCCCTTCCCGGCCACGCTGATCAAGCACGTCCGCCGCCGCGCGTAAGTCACGAGCGATCGAAACCGCATCACAATTCGGCTCGTGTAGCGCGGCGGTGCACCGTGCGATGGTGACAATGGCTGACCGACGTTGCGCTAGCAAGTATACTCGCCTTGCTGGACGATCAACGGTTTGGTACGGCCATATTGAGATAGCCTCAAGATCATCGGATAGCGTATCTGATGGTTTCCAACCGCGTGAGCAAAGGTACCGCTTCACGTCGAACATCTCGGCCGCATCTCCGATCTTTCGGTCAATGCTGGCGAGCGCAGTGAATACGTGCGCGTGAAACGTGGATGAGAAGTGCTGCGATTGTAGCCACTTCGGGGCCGTGTCGCCTTCCCACATTGCGCTTAGCACGTAGAGTTCAGACTCGACATCAGAAGGCCACGGGAGCACAGGCTTCATGTCACGCATTCTCATCTGTTGCGCCACGTCGTACCGTAGTTCGCGCATCTCTTCACGTAACGTTGAAGCGATGGCGGTTCCGATGGCGGCAATGTCATCGTCCGTGACAGTGCGCGACGGATCTATCTTGACACGACTCGCCATGAAAGAGTTCCTTTCCGGTCGCGTTCCGATACTAGCTTTCGCCCGTCTCTCCACTTCCCCTCGAGACGTCGCATAGCTTTGCAGACAGCGCTAGACGTAGGAACTCTATTGTCTGGAGTGTTTGACAGTTCGCGGAATGCGGAACGCAAATCCTCGAGCCCATCTGGCGCGTCCTTTCCGTTAAGGATCTCACGCTCGCGAGCATACGCAACACGGATGACGTCGGGAATGCGGGCCCCATCCTGGTACGAAGTTGCCCATGCCGCCATGAGAGACGAATGCGAAGCGGCCTCACCGTCGTCTGTAGCGTCAATGCGTGGACGTGCTTCTAGAACGTTTGGACCGCCGGCCCATGCGATAGCCTGAGGTACCAACGTGGCCCATGATTCAAACGATCCCCAGTTGCCACAGTGCGGTCTAGCGTTCCCAGTCATGACCGCTGACTGAAGAATGGTAAGGCATGCGGCTATCAAGTCGCCTCGGTTGTCACGAATCCACTGCAAGATATCCGGATGCCTGAACAGTGACGGGTCCCTACTGCGCGGATCTTCGTGCGAGCTTTCAAGTCTAGATGTTAGTACCCTTTGGCGAATGTCGTCAGACATCGCTAGATTGTTGCCAGAGAATGTGATCACGGATATCCAAGGCATTTGGCGTTGCTCACTGGCGCCTAGTATTCTAAGGTCGATCGTGTCAACTGCCGTAAGAGCCTTCTCAAGCGCTGAACCGGTGATCATGGCCTTGATGTTGTCGAACGCAATCAACTGAGATCCCTTGATTGCGTACGAGCTCAGCACTTTCTCTAGTTCGGCTTCATCGACCTTGCCATCCCTAACCGGAAAGGTTGCCACTCCGGCGGTGCGTCCGGTGGCCACCAGGGCAAGTTCGTGAATCTGTTTAGTCTTTCCTGAACCTTGCGCTGAAGCCTCAAACACGAATCCAGGCACTGATCCGTTGATTGCTGGCCTTGCGAATATAGTGAGAAGAGCGGCTATGCCTATGAATGCATCCGGAACCGTTCTGGCATGCTCGTACCGCGCAAGCCTATCTGTGTCCTCAGGGTCGGACTCGCCCAATCCAACGTACGGGTAATCGCAGAATAGTTCGATCCACAGAAACCTAAGAGCATTCTCGGCGTCGGCCTTCGTTGAGATCGTTGGCACTGGCGGAACGTCAATCGACGGGATGAGAGTCATCGCAATCTCTTCGTCGTACCCCTCTGATGACACGATTCTACCGCTAGGTGTAAGAGTGGGGATCTCCGTGATTCCGCGCAACGGACGGATCGTCGGCCATGATCCGCACGAAGTCTGATCTACGATAGCCTTCACGGTATGCGGATCGGGATATGTACCTACCCATTCGCCAGGATCATCTCCGGTACCTCTTCTCCACTTAACCCATCTAGCCAATTCGGCTAATCGTTTGGTGGTTGACGCCTCAGACATCTTGCGAATGCGTGGAACGCCTCGCGTTCCTACGCGATCCGGGTCAGAGCACACGCACACAAGATCTCCTCCGCTCTGGAATAGGTTCTGGTCGGTAGCAAGCACAGACAACGCATCACCGATCATTCGTGGTAGCTCGCCAGCATCAACACGAATCTCTAGCCGTCCGTCGTTGGGTAAGATGCCACCAGGATTTACAACAGCGTGTAGATGTATCACTGATGACACCGATGCACCTTAGTGGCTTAGGGCTCGTTTAGAGCGTAGCAACGGCCACATAACGAACCGAGATCGTCCGCTCCTACGACGGTACGATATCGCTGTTTCGATCATAGATATTGCTCTTTGGACATTATGATCCATGCTCACTCGTTCATCGTATCGAGTTCGAACATACACCACTCCAGATCTGATGACACTACGAGCAAACGAGATTTGGACCTTACTATGTACCGTGGCTTGGCCCTTGGTTTCAATCTCTAGTCGCCACCCCTCGGGAATTACATACCCGGTGAGGTCTGCTACCCCTGGAGGTGGGCCCGCGTGAAAGATGCGATTGACCCTACCTCTGTTGTCACGCACCTTGATGTCACCTACGTTTTGCCGCCAGATCTTCAGGTCGCTTCGTTGCCCAATAGCTATAGCTAGAGCATTGGTGAATGGTGCTTCTTTCATGTGGTCAGCTCTATGAGCAGGTGCTGTTCTTCTGTGCCGGTAACGCTAAGCAGTCCGGTCCTGTAAGCTTCCTCGCGAGCCATGTACCAAGTATCGGCCATCACGATGCCCTTCTTTCGTTTGCGATACACTACCTTCCAAGGAACTTGCGTACCTGGTGGCGTTTTGAATTCACGAATCGTCATAGCGGCGGATCCTCTCCGTACTTCTTTGAGTACACAACGTAAGCCCATCCGGGCTTGTACCCTTTGCTGATTCCGATAGAAGTGATGCGGGCCCAATCTAGAGCCTTGTCCTCAAAGCTCACGTGCGAGTAGTCGACTTTTGGGACTCCGAATGAGTTAGGCGGAAACGTTCCGAACCGTGCCTTGTACTTCTTTCGAGCCCACCCTACGCCGTATCCCTTGTCTGTTGCGGCCTTGCACAACGAATCCCATACAGCGCGCTTTTCGTCAGTGGTGGCCGGTCGAACTTCTATAAGCTCGCCAGCGCGCTCAATCGTCTTGTCAACCGGATCGTCGTCCGTCTTCGATTCAGTCGTGAAACAGTGACCGCAAACAGGGCAGACTTGAACGAATGAGACGAGCAAAGCTAGACACTGTGGACATGACTTGTGCGCCATCGCTCCACGTGGTTCTGGAGGGTCAAGTGAATATGTCCTGTCCTCTTGAGGCAACCCGTGCTCTAGCAGACATCCGGCATGGTCCAAAATGACTGGCATCGGCTTACCCGGACACGAGCGAAGCACGCGGCCTACCTGCTGCATGCACAGAGATTCAGACAGCGTTGGCCTAGCAAGAATGGCGCATCCAGTTTGGGGTGAGTCCCATCCTTCGGTGAACAGGGCACAGTTGCTCACCCCGTCGATCTCGTGCGACTCAAGCATCTTCAGAATGCGCGAACGCTCTTGGATGGTGCTGTTCCCATCCAGATGAACGAACCTGAATCCGGCATCACAGAACCGTTGAACGATATGTTGACTATGCTTCACGGAACACGCGAAAGCGACAGTTCTAACGCCGTTCGCTCGTTTGCGCCAATGGTCCACGATGTCACCGACAAGCGTGTCTACATCCATGGCGATAGCTAGTTGAGTCTCATCGTAGTCACCTCCGACCACGCGGACGCGGCCTAGGTCAGCCAGATCTTCGCGTGGGATCGCGAACACTCTAGGCTCTAGGATATACCCGTCCTTCATTAACTCTAGCGGAGTGCGGACTACTACGATGTCTTGATAGTACTCGTTGAGTCCTTTCCGATCGGAGCGCCACGGTGTTGCGGTAAGTCCAACGTGAGTCTTGCCTGAGTAGTGCTCAAGCAGTTTCATGTAGGACTTTGAACACGCTCGATGGGCTTCATCGATAAAGATGATGTCGGCAGTAGGAAGAGACCGTCGCGCTAGGGTCTGAATCGACGCAATGCAAACCGGTGCATCGGGCCTGAACCTAGCAAGTCGCCAGATATCATCGTCGGTGACCCATTCTGTGGATACTGGAGGCGCTCCACGTAGATGCCTGTCAGGCATCATTACGCTTACGGATCGCACGTCCACTCCGCCACGTACGAGCTTGCACACCGCCTGAATGATGAGTTCGCGACGGTGTGCCACGAATAGAACGCGAGAACCTTTGGTGATAGCTGACACGATGATGGCGGAGGCAACAACCGTCTTACCGCCTCCGGTAGGCAACACCATCAGTACGCGCTTGATCCCGCCACGCAACAGAACGCGAATGCGCTCTATTCCTTCGGCTTGGTACGGGTAGAGGTGGAGCATGACACGCGGTTGCGAAAGGCTACGATGCCAGCGGCCAACGCTACTGGAATGCTTGCGGCGCTCCTTGATATGACAGCAGTGAGCATCACAACGAAGGCTCCTCCAGCTCTACCTGGCATTGCTTCGATGCCTACAATCGGATCGTTGCTGTCTGTGTATATGTGAGCGTCGCGAGGCATCTTCCGCAACACGTCAATCGCCTCAGCTACTGTCATCGGGCCAATGACAATGCTAGTGTCATCGATGCTCATTTTGGCTCCAGCCCGATAAGCTTCTTGATTGCCTCTACGTCGGATGGATCCGACAGGTCCGCACACAAGTCAGCTAGCAGGTTATATGCTTTCATTATCGCGTCATATTTCGCCGGTTCGCGCGTATCGTGGCACGTCATGGCGATTGCAGGCTCAGCGATGTCTGGTTTTGGGTCAAGGCTATTCGCGTGCTCCAGCACCCTACGGATCCAGCACATCACCATATGAGCGTGTTCGCGCGGTAGCTCGTCGAACATTCTCACCATCTCGACACGGTCCCTTACGCGCTCGAAGTCGTTCCGTTTGCACGTCATACGGCTTCCTCTTCTGATGGTGCAGCCACCGGGTATGGGTTCGGGTCTCGTTTGACGCGCAACATGTCAAGTAGTGACATCTGTTTGCCTTTGGCGTTAGGCTCGACGGTGGCGAGGTTCTTAGCCGCCTGTTCAAAGTAGGATCGCTTCAGTTCGAAACCAATGAACTTGCGACCTTCCTCTAGAGCAACGTACCCTTCCGAACCGATTCCCGCGAACGGAGATAGAACAACATCGTCCTTGTTGCTCCAAAGGTTCAGACACCGGCGAATCACGTCAAGCTGTAGCGGGCACACGTGCTTTTCGTCCGCATCTTCACGAGCAGATCTGGCTTGCAGAGTGTCAGATGGATCGATGTCGGGCCACACAAGAGCGTGCCACTTTGCCCAAAGGTCTGGTGGGAATTCGATCTTGTGGTCAGTAGACCACTCTACATCTTGCCAAACCGGAGATGCCCACTGTTGCCACAGTGAGATCGGGAACTCTGTCATAGAATGCGCCACCGGACTAGGATTGGTTCCAGGCTTGCGAAAGACCAGAACGTAGTCAGGGATCCCTTGTCGCGACATGCATGAGTCTTTGCGTACCTGCTTGTGCAGCAGGCCCAATGCCTTCGTTCTCTGCATTGCTGTCACCGGGTCCTTCCAGATGATCACCCGTGAGTGCCAGATAAGACCAGCCTCCGTAGCCGCTCGGATGATGTCACCAGGAAAGTCGATGAGCCCAATCTGCCCGTCGCGATACTTGAGCGTTGGGAGATCCATGCAATGCACACATATGTTTCGGCCCGGCCGCATGACTCGAGCCATGTGCGGCATCAAGAAGCGGAGATGTTCCGAGAACTCGGCCCCGTTCGAGCAATTGCCCATGTCGCGATCCGAAGCGCTATACGTGTACAGGCTAGCGAATGGTGGCGAGAACACGGACACATCTATGCTCTCGTCAGGGATGCCGGCGATAGCGTCGCACACGTCAGCGTTATAGATAGTCCAGTTCTTTCCGTCGCGCTGGTCTAGTACGTTCATTCAGGGTCAACGCTTTCTAATGAGGGAATCGTGTCCGACTTAGTGTCTTCGTAGCGCTGAACGATCTTACGAATACTGTCAATCGTGTCTTCTACCGTCTGTTCTTCGCGCTCAGCCGAGCCAGCTATCGAGTGAAGCTCATCGGCGACGAGGTCTGACTCTGTGTATACTTCGGGTCCGCGTTGTCCTTCCGGAGCATCTTCGGTCAGTGTCGCCTCTACTGCCAATGGTATCGCGAATGCTAGGCTCATGATCGAGTCGTTGATCAGTTTGCCGGCATTCGAAGGGAACGGTTGCCCTAGGTGAATTAATCGCTCCAGTGCCATGCACATGTCTAGAACAGCATCTCTTCGTGCAGTCATATTGTCCGGGTCCTTTCGTTGTAGCACCATGCTGGAACGGTCATTCGCGCCAGCGGTCTATACTCGTCTGTTTCGCGCTTGCCGGCGGTTACCGACCCGCGCACGAACGAAGACACATGATGTCGCGTTTCTGCCACAAGCCTGTCAGCCTTCGCTTGCTTGTCTTTCAGATTGGCAAGCACGTTACCTTCGAGGGCTGAGGTTACGATATGGGCATCGACCTCGCCTTGCACTCCGAATCTCCACGATCGGCGCGATGACTGATAGAACTGTTCCCATGAGTGAGACACTCCGCAATATACGATGGTGCGCGCAAACTGTAGGTTCAGGCCGTGTCCGCACATCGACGGCTTTCCAATGAACACCTTGGAACGTCCGCTGATGAATGACTCGATGGCGTATTCCTTCTCGGTGTCCGTCATCGATCCGCATACCTCTACAGAGTTCCGGATTGCTCGATGAAGCTGTTTGCTTTCATCGTTCAGGTCGCACCAAACTATGGCTTGACCTGAGCAACCGTTAGCAATCTCAGCGGCCTTAGCTACCCGAACACCGATGGTAGCCTTGCGTACTCGCCGTTGTTCGATCATGGTTTCGGCTGGATCAGCAAACAGCTTTCCCGCCGATCTGGCATCCTCTTCAGTGGCCGGTATGCAATGCTCGTGGTAGTGTAGCGCTGGTAGAATGTACCCGTCATCTGAGCATCCGATGTCCGATGGGTACTTTACGATTGCTCCCCACGAACATACCCACTTCCAAAACGCATCCTCCGCATGGCCCTTTATTCTCCAGTCCGCCGTGCTCCCTCCGTCATGAATGAAGAATGTTGACAGCATCTCGGAATGCCGCAACAATCCAAGGAACTCAGATTGGCCTCCTAGCTCCGTGTGGTCATTCGGGGATGGGGTGGCGGATGCGGACAGACGGAACGGGACAGAAGAGCACTGGTCAATGAGCGCTCTTCTTACGGATCCGTCCAGTGACTTCAGAATCGAAGACTCATCCAATGCAACTCCAACGAACTGACTCAAGTCGAACCGATGAAGCTTGGCGTAGTTCGTAACGTAGACACCTGGCCCATCCACGTGACTCTGTTCTGTTACGATAGTTACCTTGGTGGCCAGCTTCGCAGCTTCCCTCACGAATTGCTGAGACACTGCGAGAGGGGCAAGGATTAGGACCGGACCGTTGCGCCACTCGGCTACCACTCTACACCACTCAAGAATCATCCAACCTTTGCCGAGTCCAGTGTCTGCGAATATGGCAGCCCTACCTCTACGCAACGCCCACCTTGTCAGAAGCGATTGATGCTCCTTGAGCGTAGGAGCCAGAGGCGGCGGATCGTCGATTCCTACTGGTGAGGCCGATAGCGCTTTGCGCGCAATGAATGCTTCATAGCTCATTGGTAATCACGCGACCCAGTGGTGCTTTCATCTTGTTGATCGTTAGTCGAATCTATCGACGGACTTTTGGAGCGGCCGTGTCGTTGCAAGACTCGGCCATTCGCAAGGCCTGTTCGAATCGAGCCAGCGCCTTTTCTTGTCGTAAGCGGCGAATGCGCATCGCATGCGGTGCACACCGCGCGTGTCAGATCCCACGATATCGGGTTAGCCATCGTCGGATCCCCATAGCTGAACCGGGATGCCGGTGGCCCTTTCTACGGATATGGCCCAGTCCACCGAAACACGATACCGCTCACTACTAAGCACGCGACTCGTGACACTGCGATCTATGCGCCAGCGCTCACACCATCGTGTGATGCCTTGGCCCTTTGCAATGCACTCCTGTAGGCGGTGCATGGCCTCTTGTCTGCCCATCGGTGAGTCACTTCTACCCGCCCGCACCGACCTGTGTCAATACGCACGGTGCAGATTGACACGAGCCATGTCTGTGAGGTACCAACGTGTGAGGCGCGCCACCTTTAAAGGAGGGCCATGGCTCATTACATGTCGTACTTCGATTGCGACTTTCTGTACGCATACCATCTCAAAGGTAGAGATTGCCCTGTTACGATCGTTCGCGTTACAGGCGGATACGTTACCGGAGTGAAAGGGAAGAAAAGCTCCAAGCTACTGCTGTACTTCAAAGGAAAGAAGCTACCGCTAGCGTGCAATAAAACGAATTGTAGAACGCTGGCGAGCATGTTCGGAAGCGATGCCGACGCATGGGTCGGTAGGACAATCGTGCTGTATCCAACAACTACAGAGATGAATAAAACTGTAGTGGACTGCATTCGCGTTCGTGGAGTTCCGTTCACAGAAGGCGAACAGATCAGTGGAGACATCGACGAATCGGCCGCCCCTCCGACACAGGAGAACGACACGTGAGACCGGTTGCGATAGTAGACCTGTCTTCCGTTCTGGTTCCGTACTGGTTCGCGCTACTGTCAATAGGACCTAACGTACCTACCGCCGCCGTAGCTAACGGAACGGTATGTACGCTAGATAGGATACTATACGGAACGAATTCGATCGTGTTCGTGTGTTGCGACGTGCCAGGCTATCCAACGTGGAGGAAGGCTGCATGGCCCGGGTACAAGTCCAAACGGCCTCCTTGGCCGAGTGAGCTAGTTGCAGAGTACCAAGCTGCAATAGACCAGCTACGCAAGCGGTCTGGTCATTGCGTTCTGTCCCGACCCGGGTTCGAGGCGGACGACATAGCGGCCACCGTGCACGCACGAATCGGAGCTGAAACGATCATTATCATCACATCAGACAAGGATCTGATGGCGCTCGTTAACCCAAACACGAGCGTGTACGCTCCGAAGAAAAAGACGACCTACGACCTAGAGGGGGTCCACTCGTTCTTGGGAGTGTGGCCGCATCAAGTAACGGACTACCTGGCGATGGTGGGCGACTCTACGGATGGCGTTCCGGGAATCATGGGAGTCGGACACGCGACAGCTGTTCGCATACTCGAACGATTCGGTACGTTCAATGATGCACTCATTGCGTGCCAAGAGTGCCCCGCGAAGGAGCTAAGCATCAAAGCACGTGACCACAAGCTAGTGCTGACAGGGTGGAAGGATTTTGAATTCTGGAAGCACATCGTATCACTGCGAACCGACGTACCAATCAAGGAAGATGAGATTGAAATTGCGATATCTAAATGAAGACGGACGGCTGCACTTTTCGAGTCTGAAGCACATGTCAGACAGTGCGGCGCACTACCTCTACAACGTGAACAATCCTTCGAAACAGACCGATCCGATGCGCTTCGGTAGTCTGGTGCATGCGCTCGTACTCGGTGGATCATACGCTGTTTACAACGGCGAGCGCAGGGGTAACGCATGGGCGGAGTTCGCCGAACAGAACGATGGTAAACTCACAGTCGTCATCAAGGAGTTCACGCGAGCGAGCGCGGTAGCGGCCGGCATCCGTGAGAACCTGGCCAGGATGACTGTGGTCATCGACGGAAAGATCCGACCATGCACCGACTTGCTGATAGGCGAAACGGAGCGCGAGCTAGACTTCACGTTTCGGGGGACTCCAGCAAGGTCGCGCATCGACGTCCTAGGTCCGGGTCGCATTGTGGATCTCAAGACGACAAGCGACGCGCACCCACGGAACTTTCAATGGCACGGGCGGAAGCTGTACTACCATGCACAGATGGCGTTCTATCTCGAGAACACAAGCGCGAACTTTCCAGAGTACGAGAACGCATCAACGTATTTGATAGCAGCCGAAGTAGATCCGCCATTCGTGACCACGGTTCACCGGTACACAGACCGAGCCATCCGCAAAGGAAGGATGATGTGCGTGGCGTGGCACGAGCTTCTTGAAGGATGCCGACGTAGCGACAACTGGCCAGGCTATTCGCAAACGGTTTGCGAGTACGACATTGCTGACGAGGGAGAAGACGACGATGAGTAAAGTGGCCAGTGGAAAGCGGAAAGAGGTATGCGATGAGCATGCTCACTCGCAAGCATTGGCCACACTACGTTTCGAGCTATTCTACCTAATATGAAGGATGGCCAGATGAAGACATGGTGGAAGTCACTTCCGATAGAATGGCAATACCTTATTGCGTCAGTGAACGGGCGTTCGATGATGGGTCAGCCTGGCGTCCGAGACCCTGAGTACCCATGCGATGAGTTCGTTCCAGGGTTGCCAGGGAACGGACATTGTGACACCGACGGGCACTACATGTGCGCCGAATGCTCTGTGATGAGTCGACAGGCTGTAGAGTATCGACGCATCTAACGTCTTGACCGGATTCGATCCCATCTGGCCATGTCAGCGGCTGTTGTTACACCATCGCCATGGCAAACCTGGCACGTGAGTGTAACAACAGGATCGCTACCAGCGGTAATCGAACCATCGCCCTTGCAGTTCGGGCATTCAACAGGAACCTTGTCAGGTGGGCGGCGCGGAGTGGTAGGCTCGGTAATCGCGTCCGGCTGAATGCTAGGGGTAGAGTCCGTCGTTGACACAGAGTGCGGGAGTAGCGCGTTGCATACAAGGCAATAGAACGCATTGTTGCGCCGCGCTACTCTCCTACCCGGATGCAACGGACACTTCGGCCGCAATCACGCCTCCGAATGTGGTGCTAGCGTGTCGCGTAATGATTCGTCGGTGACAACCGCAACCAGCGCCAGAACGTTCGCGCGTTCCTCATCGTCCAGATCTTGCGCATGCTCGGCTATTCCTAGCTGAGCTCTTAGCATCTCTACGTCGTGTTTCGCTCTAGTGGGCACATCTTCTCTAGCCCACTTGGAGTCCAACATCTCCACGATCATCCTGTGCCAGTCGTGTGCGCGAACTGCTTCAAGCATTCGTGGGAACCCAATGGATCCCATGTTGAACACCATGTCAACCAGTACTAACTGCACTACTTCCGGCAGATCCGTGAACTCTGGAACCGATCGACTAGCCTCGATGATTGCCAGCTCCAGATCGACATTGAATATCCTATCGATCTGAGTTTCGGTAAGGTCCGCGTCTCCAGACCGAACAGCATCGTAGTCAGCACCTACAGCCGACAGTGATGCGCGTGCGGTACCTCGGTCTAGATTGCATCCGATTCCTACGGTTGGATGGCCTTTGCACGGTTGTCCGTCTGTTCTGATTCCGTGTCGGATAGGACTGCCATCCCTGTCGTCGTAGACGTGTGCTCTCCTTCCCTCGTGGAGCGTTTCCAGTTTGGCCGCTCTAGAGAACAGAACGGCAACGGCAATCGATGCGGCGGTAGCTAATCGCTTCACGGGTCGCCTTCGTTTTTGCAAACGTAGCCAGGCACATACCTGGTTAGAATCCACTCGACATCGGCGGGCGTCGTCGCGTTGGCAACCTCAGCAGCCCACACACCGGTCGGCATGGTGGCGTTGCATTGAACTCCGCACTCACCTTGCTTGTAGCTCCGCTGCCCCTCGCCCCAATGTTCGCATCCCAACTGCCCGAGCCTCGTGCACGCTTCGCAGCACGGGGGAAACGTGGAGCCTGGAGCGTGAGGGACTGAGCACTCCCTGTCGACATACTCAGGGTGAGGGAACAGGGAAGCGTCCGAGGGGTCGTTGGGTACCGGCACTACAGTGCAGTCCGGAACCGCTGCAGCCACGGCAATCGCGACAGCGAAAAGCGCGCGGATCACGGTGCACCTAGGCAATCTAGGCACTTCGAGAGCGCCTCCAAATTGGTCGATTCCGAGGCGCATTTGGCCTTTAAAACGACCAGGCCGTGCTTGCGTCCAACCCTACACGCCTCGGTCCAAGTGCCGCTGTCTGGCTTTCGAAGGCGGCAACCGAGGGCAGTTGCTCGGGCGAATGCGGACCCGCACACGTCCGAATCGACCCATAGCGGGATGACAGGAGGGCCGCTGTCTACTATGCCACCGCCGGCATCCAGGATGCCGCCTGTGCCTGTCGATCCTCCGGACCCACCAACCGACCCATCCACCCCCCCGTCCGGCGTTACCGCCGACGGTGGGCATGCCAGGATGCCCATTGCGAAGATAGCCGCGCCAAATCGTCTCATGCTTACCCTGCCTTTCTCGCGTCCGGAACGCCTGTAATTGCCAGCACGTCCGAGCATCCACGTTCGAGCGCCGGCCATGTCACACGCCAGCATCCGCGCAGCAGGTCATCCGATTGGATTCCCCACGCCCCGAATGCACCGCGGTAATCGTCCCACCAATTGTCAACGATGGCACAATCCACATCTTCCGCCGAGACAATCGTAACACAATGATTCAGTCCCGTACGAGACAACGATGTCACGATACCGTTTCCGGGATCACTGTCAGCAATCCCGTCGGCGTTGATTGCCAGTATGACAGGGTGTCCAGCGCGATACAGTTCACGAACTGTGTTTCGAAGGCCATTCCATGTCCAGTCAACAGAAAGGAACTGAAGACCTCGTGCATCGAACGCTGTCAGGATTGCGTCCGAGTTTGGAGGATTCGACACCATAGCATCCCAGTCTGTGCGACCGGATGCCGGACCTGGCCAAGACTCCTCGGGAATGAGGCCTACCTCATTGCATGCAGCAAGAGCCATCGCCGGGTAAGCTCCAATGTCTCCAACAACAGACAGATCGATATCCTCTGGAGTAAGCGACGGATCCTCTGTGATTGTTTCGGTAGCACGGACAATCCCATACGATGCCACGTCGGACATCATGAAGGGATTCCCGTAGTGGATCGCGCTGTACATCTGCACCGCTCGCTTCAGCGCAGAAAGCACGCACATTCCGATCTGTCCCTGAAACACTCTACCTGACCTGAACGCTGTCAGATCACTGTTCGGAAGCGATACCTTCGGATCGCGTAATGCTCTCAAGTGCTGCGGGTAAACAGTTCCTTGTGGGTCTGGTCGATACCCTAGCCTTCTTACGCTCTCCACGTTACGACCTCCGTTGGTGCGCTAGAGATACGATAGCAGGAACGTGGACCACTACATCGGATCGTAATCTTCCGCTGGTGCGCGCTCTCGACAACAGTGGAGACACGATTGACGATACACGATCGTACGCGGCAATGAAGTCTCCAAAGATAACTAGTAGAGATGTCTCGTCGGTAATCTTCACAGCACCGTCAAGCGCGGTATTGACCGCAATCAAAAGTGCGTTGCACCGTTCGAAGTCAACCAGAATCTCGTTGCGAACGTCCGCAGGTACGTCGGTTAGCACATCGAGCGCGGCCGTAACCTTCTCTCGAAGATTGGCTACCTCGGTGCGTGCGTCCGACGTGTACTCTCTCGCCTGATCTGCAAGCTGGTGAACACTCTGGAGCGCCGAACATCCACTTGCGGCTCCTAGGCCCATAGATATGCCAACGCCGATCATCAGGATGGTAATCGTCGACTTTGCCTGTTCCAGAATAGATGCCGCGCTCGCGCCGCCCATGATAATTTCGAACAGCTGTTCACAGAAAGCCGGCCCACTTACCTGAAGAAAGCTCGACACGGACGTGTCGAACGACACACCTGTCTTCATTGTGGAAATGATGCTGAACCCGGCACCGCACACAAGCACGATTAGCATTCGCCATTGCACGGGAATCGTGCTCAGTTTCGGGTAGTCCTTGCTGAACGCCCTACTGAGCGTAAGCAGGAACATTCCAGAAAACACCAATACCCACGATTGACTGCTCATACGATTGATCCTTTATCGAATCAGTGCGGCCGATCCGCACTGAGAACCTTTGCCGGCGGCGTACGCGCTACCGACTAGACCTATGACTGCCAACGCCAGAGCATACCGGAACCGTCGTCGTTCCGCCAGCGTTTCCCTCTGTCTGTTCAGTTGCTCTTGAAGCGCCTTAGCCCGCTCCTCATCGCGAATCGATTGGCGTAACGCTGCTATCTCTCGCGTCGTGCTCTCGGTAAACTGTGCAAGCAAGCATTCAATAGCCTTAGATTGGCGAGCTTGCTCATTGGCTACAGTTTGCATTGTGGCTGTGAGTGCATCGAACCGCTCGCCAAGTGCCTCGCGAGCGCTAGCATACTCTTCAGACAATTCAGATATAGTAGTCTCAAGAGTTGTCACTCTGGCCTCTAGAGCGGTGTGCCAGCTGAATCCTGGGCTCATGAGTTCCTACCTTCCACCCCTGTTGCATACTTGCGAGTCGAAGGTGTCATACTCCTCGTCTCTCCCGTTAGGTACCGATGCGAGGATACAACGAAAGGCGTCCGTTGTGCACCACCTTTCGTGTGGTCTAGCGACTGTCCAGTTACGTGACGCTGAATGTTACCACGTTCGACGAGAATGTGGTCATGTCATCAATGATCCAGTACGTATATGATCCTGTCTGTGAAGATCCGTTGGAAACCCAAGTAGTCGAGAATGCACCGGTAGCGTCCGCGGTTACAGAGACTGCTGTCAGCTCAACAGTGTTAGGCTGTTTGATGTGCACATGAGCCGTTCCTCCTGGAGTGACTCCCGTTCCAGACACTGTGAACGTGGCACCTTTCGCTCCAGTGCTTGGAGATACGGCAGCGGTTGACATCCAGTGAATAAGCTTCTGTAGACCCAGCTTCGGCCCGATCTCGTACACAGTGGACATGTCCAGAAACATAGCGTCCGCACCATTGAATCCGACACCGTTGCGACTCACTGTTAGGTACGGACGGATAGTACCCTCAGAATCTCTGGATGCAAACACGTGCTCGCATGCTTGCACTGATCTAGGGTTCGTGAAATATGCAATAGAACCAGAAGGATGTCCGGTGCTTCCGTACAGTTGTGCGATTATTCCACCTGGATTCTTCGACGTCTGTGCGGTGAGCCATGTCTCTAGATGTCCAAGCGTTAGGTCTTTATACTGTGCATCTGGAGCTAGAGCAGACAGAACGTTCCCTTCAATCGCAAGGCCTGTACCTGTTATTGTGTTAGACTCAGGAGCAGAGGATCCTCCTGGGCCTTCATTCGCAATAAACGCTGCATTGTATGAAACGTTCTCCTTCCCAAAGATCCCTCGGTTGAATGAGTTTGCGCCAGCGAATACTGCAACAGCGCCTCCTGTAATGCGTAGCGTGTCACTGCTAGCAATAGCCATCAACGCGCAAGCGCTAGAATAGTATCCTAGTGCACTAGGTCCTGTGAGTCTAACTCCGTCCGAGTTGTCTGCGTTGCTGTTTTGCAGATATAGAGAAGCTAGTAGTAGACCGCCACCGCGCGCCTCTACCCATGCTGTCGGGTTCCCTTCCTCGTCGACGTCACTGTTTCTAACACCAGCACCCATATCCCCAGCCCAGTACCCAATAAGAGATCCTTGCCAGTATCCAATGGGTCCGGTGTTTACTCCGGCTTTGCGTGCGCACCTAGGATTGCTTAGAAGTCTACCAGGCTCGCTAGCGATGTCCGAGATCTGCCAGCACTGACCAGGTCTGAAGATGTCGTTGCCCCAGAATCCGGAGAACCGACAATGGTCAATCGCGACGCCGTTAGCGTACGCCAAAACAGGACCTTGGATGCCGTAGCGCCCACCGAACCCCTCGAACTCGCACTGTGAGATGGTGGAGAATATTGTTCCGTCAATCAGCAATGAACATTGACTGCTTGTGTTAAAGCACGAGATTGTGCACTGGTCTATGCGCATAGATGCCGCGTCCCCTCCGGCAGTGCTACCGTCTCTAGGGTAGAACGCTCGCGAAACGATCTCTACCATCGGTCCAGTGTGGTCCGGGTTGCACGATCGAACCATAAGGTTCTGTACCTTAACAAGACCCCCAGAACCGATACTAAGAACCGGCGAATCAGGGCTACATCCAACTAGCACAGCTTCACCAGAGATGCCCCTGAGTTCAAGCCGAGACGTGGATCTGTCGATTCGAACAGTTCCGGCAATCATATACTGTCCGTAATTCAACCAAACAGTGGTCCCTCCACCGTGAGGCCTCCAGTAGTTTCCGGTAGCTCCACCTGCCTTGGCATCAATTGCCGATTGCAGCATGGGCGTGTTGTCTGTTCCGTATCCGAATCTTACACCACTTGACACGGAAGCGCCAACAGTCGAGACACGGATCGTGTGTGCATCGATCACGGCCTCTATAGTGGTCACAATCGACGTTGACCTATATAGCGTGGCGCCAGACCCGGATGAATCAGGCTCGTTGGTGTTGTATACTTCGCACAGGTGAACCAACAGATTGGACGCTATGTACGTCTGGTATGTTGTTCCGCCAGTTACCGACGTAGCAACTTGTTGACCTTGCGTGAGTTGAGTCACGAACGATGTTCCGGACCCGTGGACCTTCATCTCATAGGCTACGGCTGTAGCTCCAGAGATTGCGTCGGTAGCATCTGGGACGGTACCCCAAGCTGTCTCTATAGCTATGTGATGCGAGTCGGAAGCTGGTGCAGCTACGTAGTAGAACTTACCGTTGATTCGTATTCGTTGCTGTCTATACAACGTTGCGAAGTTGGTGGATGAGCTGCCTACTAGCGTGCCTGACCCCGCGGTGATAGTGACCGTACCAGCTATCGCTGTTGGCCCCGTCACCGTCACGGTACCTGTGGCAGGGTTGCTCGGAGATACGAAACAGATCGTCTTTCCTACATCATCAGGAACGAAAGAAGCTTGCTGAGATGACAAGGTTCTTGTGCTCGCCACAACTACGCCATCTGCGTATTCTTTGAGGTCAGGAACTAGACCATACCTGTCAGCGTCGCACCTTCCGGACGGGTGGTATCTCCAATCAAGCGGAGTAGATCCAACGGTAGACTCTGCAATATTCGCTAGGTACAGCTCTGTGTTCTTGTACAGGGTGCCTCCGCTAATATGCACCCTGACTCCTGGAGACAGCTTTGAAGCTATCGGCATCTGAGGATCGTATCCCCATGCGCCTGTAGAAACTACACGAACTCCGTCGTTGTCGCCCACTCGAAGAACGCGAGTCCCTTCCTTTATTACTAATCCGTCGATATCGGCCGGTTCTCCGAATGCCGCTACAGGCTGCATTGAAACAACATCAGCGAAGTAGACGGTAGAATTCGATGTTATCTGACCGGCTTCAGCGGAGATCTCCACTATCGAATGAGCTCCCTCGAGAATTGCCGCCCAAGTGAGTCCTGACTTGAGTCGGATGACTGTCGGAGGAGTTCCGCCGTGTTCGTCGATCGCCGTGATGCGCTGACCGGTAGAGTCTTCTATATGAAGTACGCCAGTGAGTAGGGGCATTGTGTTCCTTTAGAAAAGCGGTCGCCGACCCATGTGGATTATACGCACGGAAGATCCACGAAAGACAGTGACACCTTGCGCTCCGCCTGTGCTCATGGCGGTCAATGCGAACTTGTAGCTAGTAAGACTCGAGTCCTCTATGTTGATGTACATTCCAGGAGGAGACTTAGGATAGTTTGGCTTAACGTCTCCGTCTGTTGAGTCGTGGTAGTCTATACTTATGGTTTGGTTCCACCCCCACGCACCTAGATATGTACCTATCGTAACATGGCCACCGCCGGCCCCGTGATACGTAGGAATCGCATATACCCACGAGTCGAGTATTAGATAGTCTCCAACTTGGAGAACGTCTTCCCACACATCGGATATTGGAACGAATGACGAGCTAGTCACAGCAACGTCGTTAGCTATGTACAGCTGGCGAATACTGAGAACTGTAAGTCTGCTTTCAGTGGTTGACTTGATAGACTCGACGGCCGTTCGCGCAAGCTTCTGAACGTTCAGAAGCTCTTGCGTAAGATGCTGCAAGTGCGCCGCGTCAACCTTCATTGTTGCGGTAGGAGCATACAGCAGATCGTACCACGACGGATTAGAGTCAGCTGTTACGTATGTGTAGTCCCCTGGGTCAATAGGTCCGATGGGCATTAGACTTTATCCTCATAGATCCATGTTGCCCATGGTGGGCGTGTTGGATGTCCGTTAACTGTCAGCGGAGCTCCCCAGTTACCGTTAGGCATTGTGGTCCAGCCGCTTGGAGTGTTGATTGCCATGTCGGTTGGATTCATGTACCCAACTGGGCACACTATCGTAGCAGCAAGACGCGAATGTCCAGCCTTCCAGTCTTTCACAAGATCGGATGCGTCGCGCGCTTGTTGCGTGAGAAGCTCAGCGTATTGTGATGTTCCGTATCTGCCGGTTCCGTTGTACGAAACAGATACGATCCACGCGGACGGTATATATATGATCAGCCAGAACCTTGACCACGCCTCGGCTCGTCCGTCGTAGTTCCAATTGCTTGGTTCAGTATTGGTTCGCTCGTACGTTCCAGATGCGTTGATTGTGTGCCACGTCGCAATGGCTCCGTCGCCGCTTTGGTGCACTATTCGAATAAGAGGACGGTCGGCTCCGAAGTACGGCTGGAGATTCTCTAGCTCCCCCCGGTGAGTGCCGCGACTGCGATGCAATTGCCACCATCGAGACAACCGCTGTCTATGAGACTTTTCCGATTCGGAAGGGTACCGACGGATCCCTCTACATTCCGCCAGGTCAGGCAATGCGGATGCGTCGCAACGTAACGGCTGCGACATCAGCAGACCTACCTCTAGATTCGTAGCGAGCACATCTAACGCTATCGCGTGCGATTCGGTGAGACCTCCTAGAACCGGGCCACTTACGAAGTACGGCCGCACATTCGCAACAAGCTGCTGTAGTGCTCCGATGAATCGACTCACGCTATCACCACAGTCCAATCGTCAACGTAGCTCTGGAGTACCGCTACGTTGCCCACTGGCACCGACACATACGAGGCATTCGGGGTTGTGACCGCCATCGCGTACAGACCACTGTACCCTAGCTTGGCAGCATCCTCAATGTCTCGAGTGTAGATACGTCCGTTGCCTTGCGTGTCTCGTTCGACTCCTCCGATAGGCACCGTCTTTCCGTACCTAGCTATCGCCTGAACAATTCCAACCTTCACATCGTCTACGCTAAGCCCGGCTCTTCTTTTGACTCGAGCCGTTCCTCCGATTCGGATAGGCAGACTTACCGCCTGAACTCCCGAATACGTGATAGCGTCAGGCGTGATGATTGCGTTGTTCGATATGTTTCCGTTTGCAGCTTCGATATCGATCGCTGACGCTGGACCGCTAGAGTTTGCGAAGTACACAACCACTCTACCGGTCGATGAAGCCTGTGTTGCTTGTACGCGGTTGATACCGACTTTCTGTCCATTGACGTTGGTAAGAGGTTCACCGTCCGGAAACGTATTGGCGTAGTACAGGTATGCGTCTTCCGCCCCATTCAGCGACACTCGGGCCATGGCCAACTTGCACCGTGCTCGGTACAGGTCAGCGTCTTCTCTGTCTTGTCCGACAATCGGACTGTCGTTGGTTGCCGAGCACCCGACCATTGAAGTGGTTAGACTCAGCGACAACGCTGGAGCTGAGCCCAACGAACCGATTACCTGACACCTAACGGGTAAGGTTGTGATCGTGCCTGGTAGAAGCGTCACAGAGCCATCCGGATTCGTATATACGCTATCGTCTTCGATGTTTACGTAGGTTGGTGCCGGGGATGGCGGAGTGTTTTGCGTCCACGTGAATACGAGGCCTCCGGGGCGGATGGTTCGAGCCTGAGTCCCTACGTTTGCAAACTGCACAGCACCAGTTCCGAACGTTCTGTCTCGTCGAATAGTTCCGAAAGAGTTCTCTCCTATGTACGAAAGTGCGCCGTATTCCTGATCCCTAGTTACGTTATCGTCGTCGTACGGATCCACATCTCCAGGGTCAGTAGCCGTGTTAAGTGACGCGAACTTACGAACAATGGCAGGTACAGCAGTTCCTGCGAACATGAATGTAGCCGTAGAGATGATTTCAATCATCTGCTGACCAACGTCGCCTACCTGCCAGCTAGTCACCTTCAGCTTAGCGTCTCGCGCGTACCCTAGCACTAGATCTCGAGTCTCAGACAATGACGACGGTGTGATGAGATCTGTGAATAGACTCATGATTGGACCTCAATGGTAGCGGATGATACGTCGCTTACCGGAAGCACTATCTTAAACGTTCCCTCTGCTGTTTCGCATGCCACGCGAACGACGCAATTAATGAGACCGATTCGCGCTGACTGCTCAATCACGACAGAAGCTTGCTTTATTCTCGGGTCTCGCATCAACACACCGGCCAGTATAGGCTGAACTGACACCAAGTCTGTGGCCGACATTCCTACGAGCTTCCGCACGTCGTATCCCCAATTGTTCCCGCCCGGACCTAGAACCGAGTCCGCTGTGAGTCTGTGAATGGCAGATTGGGCGACCACCATCACTCCAGACACAAGGCCGATCATGTCTCGTGCATCCGCAATGCATTGAATGTCAGTACCGAACGAAGTCATGGTGACACCTTGAAAACCATACTGAAGTCATTCCAGACCACAGACTCCTTCACAACAAGAACCAGAGCGTTGGAGTGTCCGGTCTCTGTTCCAATTGCAGCGCTCAACTCAGTGCCCAGTGAGCTAGTTTGCCCGTCGTACGCATAGGCATACACGCCAGCAGTAGCGAACGGAATGGCCAGCAGTAGGTCAAGTTTTGCCCTTAATTCAACTAGCAGAGCGTCAATGATCGTTAGCTGTGCAGATATGCTAGGGGGAGTAAGAGACAGAGACGCTTGGATGTTTTCCGTGATCGCGTATGACAGAGTTAGGTTAGCAGACATAGAAGGTGGGTTGACCTGAATCTGTGCAGCCAGCGCAACGTTTAAAGCGATGCGCTCTTGAAGCTCGCCGATGGCTGTAAGAATTCCCGCATATGGCTGCGGAATCATCTCACCGATCGTGTACTCTCCCAATGATGTGATCATCAGCTTCCACGCTTGTCACGAGAACCCGTCTCAATGACTCCAAGAATGTTAGGCATTGCTGCCGTAACGAATCCGGCTATTGGGTACACTCCGGCCGGAGTGGTTACCGTTGAGCCTAGACCGAGTATCAACGGTGGGAGAAGCGACTTGACTGTGTCTCCAGATCGCGCAAACCTCGAGACAGTCTTCGATGTTAGCTTGAACCCAGCAACGAACGGACGCGAGTGATTGCCGTCGCGAAACATTACAATCACTTCTTCGCCTGGATCGGGAGTGTAGATGCTTCCTCCGAATGACCATTGCTCCACGTTGCGCATCTCTGGCAAGTGTGGAGCGTCGGATGGCGGAACTAAATCCATTCTACCGTCGGACGAACACGAGTGAACGACGTACGTTCTTACCATGTTGTCGAATGCGTCGGCCACACTCTGTCTGATCAGTTCAGCAATAGACGGAGATCCTGTATCTTTGCTTTGGTATATTGTGATAGTAAGAGACTCGAACGAATCCTGAATCACGCTTGACGCAATGCGTACGCCATTAATCGTGTTGCCAGGAAGAAACTGGCGACAATCGTCAGCGCCGTAGGTGATGCTGCCAATAAGCGGGTCGTTACGCTCTAGCGTAGCTCTGTCCGTAATCTCTACACTGGTGCGCGATCCGAACCTAGTAACCCCATCAGGGTCGACGCGCCAGCGTTCAACGCATCCAGATCTCTGAAGTTCTGTTAGTAGGTCGGCATACCGAACAATCCTAGCGCCCCTAGACGCTATGGCTTCATAGTAGTTGCCAATTGTGGTGTCGGATGGTTGCTCTATGGATTGTCCGGCCGCCGTAGCGATTGCAGAAAGAACGGTTGACAATCTGACTCCGGCATCGGACTGGAACGATATTGGATTCGTAACGCTAGACAACCATCCGACACCACCACGAATCATGGCTCCAGACTGCCCTGGGAACTCTGACGAACTACGCACTACGGTACCGTTCAACTTAAGAGTACCAACGGTTACTACTGTTGGACCTTTGGGTAAAGGGTCACCCTCGAATGTTGCGGTAGCGCTCCAACCACCCCATTCCGGAATCGTAAGGCATATGGATTTGACCAGTGCGTTACCTACTGTCCCCATTTGCTTCTCGCGATCTTGTCTGTGAGTGTTCGAGCTTCCGACGCAAGCGCGTCGTTCTCTTGTGCTAGCGCCGACTTCTTCTTTGGAGGATCTGGCGGTCCAGCGTGTATCGGCTGAGGTTTGCGGTATTCGATTAGGTCCAGAACAGCATCCCAAATCCCTCTACCGACAGACTTGGGCGTTCCGACCATTCGAACACCTACCAGTGACACCCCGCCGAAGTTCACGCAAGGGAATGAGATGTACCACGCTGAATCTTGCGCGTTCGGCTGTAGGGCTAACCGAACGTGTGACCATTCGTCGTATTCCTGCTCTCCTACTAGATGCACGGAGATCTTGATTGATTCACACAGAAGAGTTCCGCGCCACACTGTCACGGCATAGCCCATGTTTGGAGACTTCAGAACCCACCAATACTCAATCCTGTCGTTTCCCTTGACGTCGAAGATGACGCCGGGAATCTTCACGGACAGATTGCCGCTAGCAAGGATGCACGTATTGAACGCGCTCCCATCGCGAAACGGGTTTATATCGCCAGAGCTTGGAGGTATCGGTCTGAACAGTCCGTTAGTTGGATTCAATGACCCGGTAGCCATTACCCCGGCTCGCTTTCTAGGATGCGCTTGAACATTGCCTGCCACCGAGGAATTGACGAAGGATCGTCAAAACTGCAGTTATTGAAAACGAAGCTCGCCCTAGGTGACTCTGACGCTTCCGATGGTTGTGTGGAAGTTGTAGATGTAGGCACTGGTTCGTTCTGACTAATAGGTGCCGTGGATTCAGTTTGGATAAGTGGAGCTATCTGAGGCGACCCGATTGGCCTATCCGGCACTGACACGCTACGCTCAACAGCATCACCCAACGACGATCCGATATCCGGAGCTGCGTACTCTATTCCGCCAGTGATGCCCTCCGCCAACGGAACTCCTACCATTCGGAACGTAAGCTTGGACGGCGAATGAATCTCCGAACGGTTGCGGGTCTGTTCGATAGAACCGAACACGGCATCTGTGAGAGCGTCGTACATCGTCGAAGCTGTCGACTTGATGCCCTCTACGATACCCTTTACAATGTCCGCTCCCACCTCGGAAAAGTCAACATTCGCGATCCATTCCAAGAATGCACCGATGACTCCGCGTACAGTGTCGATCACCTGACCCATGGTGAACCCGGCTATCATGACGTGCTCACGTAACCAATCCCAATGCTGAATAACCTTCAGTATGACTACGCCCACCGTGACAAGTGGGATCATCGCCAGACCTACCGCAACGCTCATAGCAATCATCGCTACACCGGCCACGGAAGCAAGCACGGCGAACGCTAGCCCAACTGCCTTCACTGCGATCTCGAGACGTTCCCACATTGGCTGGTGCTCTCGCAGCCAGACATATGTCTTGAGAATGGCAATCTCGAATCGCAAAAACAGGTTGATTCCACGCTCGACCATAGACGTTATCACTTCGCGCATACCTTGCGCTGATTCAGTGTTTCGGTCGAATATACTCAGAAGCGCGGCCACTCCGTTAAGCAATGCGTCGATGTCCGCGCCTGAGAATAGGTACCTAACCTCTTCCGCCAGCTTGGCCATCTGGACGTCTAGGCTCAATGTCATTTGTTGAGCTATCGGGCCAAACTGTTTGATGTATAGGTCGGAAACAGTCTTGATAGACTGACCTAGCATTCTTGCTGTTGTGGCCATTCCGAGAAACCTTTGCGCCATAGCGTCGTTAATGATTCCGGCGGTTGACATGGCCCGAAGTGCTAGCGTCAGTTCGTTGGCAGGAACGCGCGCCTTGGCTAGCTGAACGGCGTACTTCTCGATCTGGTCCCTCGGCAAGGCGCTGGACGGCGACACCTTTCCTATTGCGTCTTGGAGCATCGTGGCGTTCACGGTGGCGCCACGGAAGAACCCAAACCATCCAATCTGAAGACTGGCAACCTCGCCTTTGAGCCGAAGGAATTCGTTGCGTAGCCGAGAAGCGTCTCCTACTCCGCGGACCATTACGGACACAAGCGCGCCAAACGTAGCTGTTAGCAGGACTACCGCCGCCACTACCGCGCCAACCTCCGGCCCCATCTTCGCAAACGTTGCCACTAGCTTACCTACCGACGTGTTTGCGACATCGGCGCTCACTCCGTTGGCTTTAAGAGCGTCGGTGAGCTTGCTGATTTCCGAGTCGTCCGTCTTCAGTTTGGAGTGCTTTTCGGACAGCGCCCCAATCTTGTCCTTTTGAGCTTCGACGGTTGCGCCCAACTTCGCAACTTCATCGGCCTGCCGGCGATAGGCTTCAACGTTAACAGATCGACCGGGCCCAACCTTCTCTAGTTGAGAAAGCTTCTCCGTGGCAACTTCGAGCTTACGAGCTAGACCGTCGGCTTCTTTCTGTGCGCGCTCAAGGTCGTCAGTCTCGAGCTTGTTTTGCGCTAGCGCCGCCTTAGCTTCGGTAAGTTTGCGGGTCAGACCGTCAACAGTGTCGCGTTGTTTGACAATTGCGGCCAACCCTTTTGGGTCTATCTCCCCCTCCGACATGGCCGCTAGCTTCGCTTTGGCGCGCGTAAACGCTCCCTCGAGCCTGCTAAGCGAATCTTGCTCGCGTGAGATCTGCCGTTCGAGCCGGTCCAGCGCCCCAGTGGCCGCCCCGGCCGCGTCCGACACTTCCTGCCTAAGGCGCAAAACGACAATCTCGGTAGTCGTCTGTGTGGCTGGACGATCGGCCATGCCACCACTATACCACCGCGCCCAATCACCGGACTAGTGATTTGACCTCAACAAGCGAACGTCAGCGGCAAGCTGACCTAGATTGTACTGAAACTCTGCAGACAGTATGCCGCCGACCTCCGCCATCACGCTCTCTTCAGCTTCCGGCTCGTGAACCAAGTTGCTGAGATAGATATGGTACGCTTTCATTGCAGCGGATCGCACGGTGAGATTGCCATCTCTAGCGCTGCTAAGCGCATTGTCTACTTCAGCTTTTTCGCTCCTCCGCAATGGCACCGGCCATCACAACAGCAGCATCCGTAATCGGTGTCACCGGGCCCGTGTTGTCCGTTAGGAACTTACGAAGTTGCTCGGTTCGTTCCGTGTGTGTGTCAAAGTCGGTGTGGCCATTCCAGTCGTACACCGATGCGATAGCGAACTCTCTCGTGATTGGCTCCGAATCGAACTCCTTGCGTTGCTTGTCGGCACGGATGGCACCTTGCGAGATGGCCTTCCGCCATTGCTTGTACGCTTCCGGAACGTACATCACAATGATCGTATCTGAGAACCCTACCGGCGCAACGCTTTTAAAGCGCACTCCTGGATTAGCTTCGATTGCGGCCTCTAGTCTTCGGTCAAGATCGAGGTCGCGAGCAAGCTTTCGCTGTTCCTCATCCTTTGCCCGTAGCTCTGCAAGCTCGGCTCGTTGTTCGATCTCCAACCTGTCAGACTCCGTCATCGCCGCATCTCTGTCAGCAATTACGGTTCGGAGTCTCTCAATCTCTGTACGTAGATTCATGGTGCCTCAGAACTGTGTTGGGTCAAGCCGGCGAGCCGTGTCGAGTAGGTTGATCGTTCTCCGATCGTTCGTCCAGCGAACTTGCGTGTAGTCAAGGCCAAGCTCTACCACAGTGATCTCGTTCCCTTGCTTCAGTGCGGACTGGAGACCGATGATTGCTACGTTCTCTAGTAAGTCCGAATCTTCCCCAAGATCTGGATGCGAGAACGAGACAACCATCGGAAACCTCTCGGTCCCGAAGCCGTATCGTTGCACATGCGGCGCGATATCAGCACGGAACCGAACGGCCTCAATCTTTAGCCTGCCAGGCTCCGTTGCGTATGCACCTCGGGACACGGTGTCAATCTGGTGTGACCCCATGTTCGTGAGGTGTGCCGGATCCAACTTGTCGCCATATGATATCTCAATGGCTTCAACTGACACCCGGCCCATGGCGATGCGAACGCATGACCCGTCAAGACCTTGTTTCCCGACACGGCGAATAGAAGGCATGTCTTGTTTCCTTTACTGGATGGCCAGCGTAAAGTCTAGGCTCAGTAGGTGTCCGAATACGACCGGAGTGATGACGCCAGATACCGTGAGAAGTCCGCTTCCGGACTTCACTACCCTATCACTGATCTGGACGAGACCAGTTTCGAGTGACGCATCGTCAGCATTCTGGATGGTTCCACGGAATTCACTGCTGAGACGAGCGAACACCTTTGCCTGTATCGCCGCTCGGCTAGCAGGGGCTAGCCGATTGTAGCTAGTAGGATCCGTTGGATTGGCCGGGTAGTAGTAGACATCAGCGCCAGTGTCAGAGATGCCAGCGCTGATAGCGGCTCTTTCGATAGCGTTCGCTACTCGGCGTGTAGGAAGGTCTTTGATGCGACTATCCACCGTGAATAGAGTCCACGGAACAGTGGCATATACCTCTTCCCTACGCGCCACATCTGGCCATCGAAACGTGCACCAGAACCGGTTGCCGAGCGTTTCGTTGGAAAGCCCAGTGGACAATCCGCGAGTTCCCTCGTCGTGTCCTATGGTCGCACCAGTGGCATCAACCAAAGTGCACGCAGTCATCGGTTGATCGTACGGCATCAACGGGATCGACTTGATGCTAACTCGGGCAACGCTCGCGACCATCTCAGCAAGAGGAGACCGAAGGTATTGTCTACTGGACACCGCATACGTGGTGAGCAAGTACCCAGCTACGAGCACGATTCGATCATCGAATGAAGCGGAGAACGCGCCAGCAACCGAAGCGTTCCACGCCGCATCATTCTCGTTGGTTGCAACCGACGGAGTTCGTGTGCGACCGATTAATACAGGGAGCTTTCCCATCGACCGAAGCGTATTCAATCCCGAAGTGCAATGCTGCAACAGGGAAGCCGTCATTGGGAATTCGCATGCCACAATACCGAAGTCGTATGACGATCTGGCGAGTGCCGTGAACGCAGCGTCGATGTCAGCCTCGGACGGAGCTGGAGCCGCTGTCTGGAGCTTTACGAAGTCTCCAGCAACAATCGTCTTCGCTGGAGATCCGGTAGAAAGGTCGAACGTGATTCCGCTGTTTGGAATCACGATTCTGGTAGCAGTTTCGAGAGACTTCAGTTGTGACCACGATCGACCGTTGTCCAGTGATTCCTGGTACCTGATTCCGTCTGTGCCGATGGTGCCACCGACCGGGAATCTCACAACAGCTTCGTATGTACCGTAAGGCTTGCTCGATGCGTTCACGGTGATCACGGAAGTACCGTGTACTCCGCTTACGTCGATGGTACCGTACGAACCTTCGGTAGTTCCGGCGCACGTCCACAGAGCGGTAAGCTTCTTTGCTCCGCCATTCTGCTCGATGACGTGCGCCGCCAAATCTGGAGCGTCGCCGTAACCTACTCCAGAAAACACAGCATCGCCGGACAGGTACCAAGTAGATAGCCCTGTAGGAGCGGACGAACACCCGATCACTACGGTTAGGCTGTCCACATCTCCGCGCGTGGCCGACGAACCGCGTGCCTCGCCGATTCCAACAGAGGGAAGGCCTGACATTTATGCGTCCTTTGGTTTGATTGCAGGGTTGAATTCGACACCCTCGGCTCGAGTGCCAGGGGGCGGGGCGGCAGCCTTGAGCGCCGTATCTTCTTCGGGCGGAGGTAGACCCCACCGATCTGCATCGTGAGGTATATCACGGATGTATTTGAATTGGAAGGATAGCCCCGCACCAAAGGCGTCCACCTTAGCCGGTGAGGCGTCTTCTATTCCTCCCCATTCCACACGTCCGGATGTTGCTACAGCAATTAACGCGGCTACTCGATCGGTAAGCTTTTGAACCTTTCGGAATCGAAGCAGATCGTTACCTCCTTCGATTGCGCGCACGTTGACAGTACACGAATGCACGTGCGCCAAAGCATACCCTAGAGTCATTGCGCTCGTAAGATGACCGCCGCCATCCTCTGGAACGAAGACAATCCTAGGTGACGTTCCACCCTGCTCAAGATGCTTTCGTCCTATTAGTACTGGAGTGGGATCGCCGACAGCTTGCAAAGCGTTTGATACTTGCTCAATCACATCCGCTAGAGTTCCAGGCGGAGAGTGTTGAGAACGAATGCGCGGTGGACGTCCTAGCGTTAGAGTGCCGGACGCTAATCCTAGTCCGCGCGAGGTTCCGAACAGAGTAGCGTACGCTTCAATCGATCCGGATGCGTATCCTATCCCGTCCGATGTTCCTATCAACGACGCTTGTCCGGTAAGCGACCCTGTTGCGGATGACGAACCGGACGATATTCCATCCAAGTAGCCGTATATTGTGGCCGACATCGTTCCGGAAGCAAGCGAGGTTCCGGTAGCAGATCCAGTCAATGGCGCGACAGCGGAAACAGATCCAGATGCATCGCTGGCGCCTTGCGTACTTCCAGACAATGATCCTTGTGCAGATATCGAACCGGTAGTCGAGGACGCTCCAGCGGATAGACCGCTCAAAGATCCGCCAGGAATTCCGTTGATTGACCCGCTTGCTGTCGAAGAACCGGACGCCGTGCCTGCAAGACGGGCCGACCCTGAAGTCGATCCGGTGGCGCTAGATGAGCCCGTCGCCGTGCCCGCAATTGACCATAGCCCACCAATCGAACCGCTCGCCGTGGAGCTGCACGGGGCGGTACCCGCAACGATCGCGACACCTGACAGCGCCCCGGTGGCGGTAGAGGTTCCGGCCGCCGTGCCCGTGAGTGATCCGACCGATCCGGCTGTAAGGGTGCCAGACACGATAGCGAATGAAGCGGCTAGCCCAAGCAGACCTCCGAGCCCACCGATCAAGCCGATTGCCGATGTCGATCCAGCCGACGATCCAGCAACGGATCCTGTCGCTGAAACTGACCCGC
>JGI20214J51650_10000290_pt1 | contig 32069 bp, 31 predicted proteins | sample WetSurMetagenome_FD_51650 | JGI IMG/M metagenome (IMG submission 51650) | reverse complement strand
CCAATCCTTCGGGCAACTGCCTCTGCAGGTTGGGAGAAATCTGCAGCTTGCACAGGGTTCGTTGAGATATGGATCCCATCTCATCCACATTGATTTCCTCGAGGGATCTGGATAGTTGCGCTCCAGAAGCGAGCCATAGTCGGGATGATCGGTGCCGACCTCGTCCCAGCAGAGGACGAATCTCCCATCTGGAAGAACCACCCTTGAAGAAAGCGAGACCGCGCAGCAACCCGGGATGCCCGCTTCCAGTCGATTCTTGTAGTAATACCGATTCGGGAAGCATTTGCAGACAGAGCTGATATTGCGCTTTGTCGCATCGATGCTGTCAGACCAGCGTGTCGGTGCTGCGTATAAATGAATCCTTTGATGTCCCTGCAATGCCGACTCCACATGGGCAACTTCTGCGCAAGTCGTGTGCATCGAGCTCTCGAGATTCATCCTTACATCAATATCCATGCATCTTGATGCAGTGATGATATTTTCGATGATCCTGTCAAAGGTTCCATTGCCATCCTTCAGAACACGCCTCTTGTCATGGTATTCCTTGTTGCCATCGAGGGTCACCTGAAGATGATCGATGCCATTCCGACTGAGCTCTTGCGTAGTATCCGCATCCAGCAGATATCCATTCGTCACGAGAAGGTGGTAGAGATTGATGCCCTTCTCTGAGGATATCTTCTTCAACTCCCTCATGATCTCGCACACGGTATCCGGCACCAGAAGCGGCTCTCCGCCATAGAATGAGATGGAGAAGCTCTGTGAGCGTGTCTTTCGCACGAGTTCCAGGATCCGGTCGACGACTTCGGGCTTCATATCAGTGCCTCGCGATGAGTCCTGCACGCAGTATGGGCAGGCAAAGTTGCATCGCGTGGTGACGACGGCAGAGATGTTGCAGATCTCGGTCATGTATCTGGGGGCGAGGAGAACCTGTCTCAGGAACTCTCGTTCATCGATGTCGATTGACACCAGGAACCCTCCGGAAACCAGTTGTTGATGGAGTGGCTCGGAGATGAACGAGGTGTCGATGGCTTCACCTGGCATCGATTCCACGACTGGCCTGATCTGGTCCAGGTACTGAGGTTCGACTTCCGCCAGGCATCCGGTCGCTCCGTTGTAGATGATAGTCTTTCCATCAGAATCGGTGATCCAGTTATAGAGCGAAGTCTTATAGTCTCCCGATGATCTGTGCTGCTTTTCCGCGACATGAACAGAGGTTTCGGTACATGTGCTCATTGTGGCAGAAGACCTTCCCTGGTTACTTGAAATCTGACTCGCCTCGGCAACAAGGTCTGTGAATGCAGTCACACGACCCAAGCCCCTATACTTTCTCCATTGTCCTCCATGTTTGGCATTTTGTCAACACCCGACATGAACTTCGGTAGGTCGATGGCGATATTTTGTTGTCCAACTGATATTTATCATCAGTAAGAGCGAGGAAGACTTCGGGCGATCCTGACGCAGCCAGCGAATGTAAAAGCTAAATTGCCAACATTTTGGAAGCCACTTGGGATCGGATCATTCGGATGCTTCTTCCGCTCATTCTCCCTTGACCACGGTCTTGATGTCCAGAGAAGGAGCCCATCCGGCTGGTCAACCGGCAGCCTCCGAGTCCAGGGTAAATAGCTATATCCCCTCGAGGAGGGATCAAAATGCGCAGCACAGCAACAACAGCCATTCTGTTCTTCGCCACCGCGGCCTTCGCCGGCGACGCAGCCGAACTCGACTTCATCGGCTTCTCGGACGACTGGAGCTGCTTCGCCTATGCCGAGTCAGGCATCCAGGACGGCAGCGGCTTCCCGTACTGCTCGGTGAGGGCGATAGACGCGACCTCTGGAGAGGTGCTTGGCAGAGCCAATGTGGTCATCGACTATTGCGAGCATGACGGACCTTCCGCTGACGCCTCGCGCAGGGCCATGAGGCAGGCCATGCCCTTCCTCTTCGAGCTGGGGATCAAGCCGGGGAGGACTGGCTTCCACGCGATCAGCCATCCCCTGAGCGATCTAGGTGCGTGCCCTGACACAGTGAGGTTCTACGGGATGAACCTGCCCGCACCGTGGATGCCAGGCCTGGAGGCATTCCTGCAGACAGAAGCGTTAGAGGACCCCGACATGCTTCTGGAATGGGGATTCCAGCCGGTGACGGTCTCGGTGGTGCTCAGGGATGCCGAATACCTCATTCCGGTCCAACTGGCTCTGGAAGACATTCCCGAAGGCATGGACCGATACACGATGGACTACCGCATCGGCGACGTCTTCATCGGAGAGAACGGGCTCGTAGTGGTTATGCTCCAGATGTTCCGTCTGGGTTTCGAGGGTCCGGATGTGCGCTATCTCGCGGCCTGCGGCTTCCCCCCGGAACCTGACGAAGTCGAATCTCGCGGGGGTCAAAGTTCACTTTGTTCGAAAAGGCCGAATATCTCTTATCTTAATACAAGTTACATCTATCGGTGACTCTGCTTTCCTTCTAAATTGGATGCTGACTTCAGTTCTCAGCATAATGTTGCCAATTATGCGTATACAGATATTTTCTAACAAAGTGAACTTTGACCCCTACTCGCTGCTGAGGAAGGGGTAGCGATAGTCCCTGGGAGTGTTGAAGCACTCCTTCATCGTTCGGATGCTCACCCAGCGGAGCAGGTTGTAGATCGATCCCGCCTTGTCGTTGGTACCAGATGCCCTGGCGCCTCCGAAAGGCTGGTGGCCCACCACCGCACCGGTCGTTTTGTCGTTGATGTAGAAATTGCCTGCGGCGTGCCTCAGCCTGTCTTCGGCCAGCAGGATGGCCTTTCGATCCGTTGCGAAGATGGCTCCGGTCAGGGCGTATGGCGAGGTGCTGTTGCAGATATCGAGGATTTCCTCGAATTCGCTGTCCTCATACACGAACACCGTCAGGACCGGACCAAAGATCTCCTCCTGCATCAGGCGGTTGCGCGGGTCGGTGGTGACCACGACGGTGGGCTGCACGAAGAAACCATCGGTCTTGTCGCAACCTCCTCCGCAGAGGATCTCGCAGTCCGGGCAGTTCCTGGCGTAGTCAATGTAGCTGGAGATGTTGTCGAAGGAAGCCTCATCGATCACAGCTCCCATGAAGTTCCCGAAATCCTCCACAGGGCCGGTCTTCACCTCCGCCAGCGTCGAGCGAAGAAGCTCGCTCGCCTGCGGCCAGAGGCTGCGGGGGATGTAGGTCCTCGAGTTCGCCGAGCATTTCTGCCCCTGGAATTCGAACGAGCCCCTGATGAGGCATGTGACAAGGCCCTGCACCTCGGTCGAAGGGTGTGCCACAAGAAAGTCCTTGCCGCCGGTCTCACCGACTATTCTCGGATAGGACCTGTAGGAGCCCATGCTCCCTGCTATGGTCTTCCAGATGTGGTCGAAGGCCTTGTTGGATCCTGTGAAGTGGACGCCTGCAAGATCCGGGTGCATAAGCGCGGCATCGCCGATCTCACGAGAGTCCCCCGGCACGAAGTTGATCACGCCAGGCGGCAGGCCTGCCTCTTCGAATAACCTCATCAGGGCATAATTCGAGTAGACCGAGGTGGAAGAAGGCTTCCAGACGACTGTGTTGCCCATGAGGGCCGGGGCCATGCTCAGGTTGCCGCCGATGGCCGTGAAATTGAACGGAGTGACTGCGAATACGAAGCCTTCGAGAGGCCTGTATTCGAGACGGTTCCATGTCGCCTGGAAGTTCTCGGGCTGCTCCTGGTAGATCCTCTGCATGAACCAGGTATTCATCCTGAGGAAATCGCTCAGTTCGCAGACCGCGTCGATCTCGGACTGGTGCACGGTCTTGCTCTGGTTCAGCATCGTCGCGACATTCACCATCCTGCGATGGCGCTTGGAGATCAGCTCGGCAGCCCTGAGCGTGATGGCCACGCGTTCGGTCCAGGGCGTCGTGGACCACGACCGCCATGCCTCTCCCGCGGCTTCGATCGCCTGGAGAATCTCCCCGGGACCCGCCTTGTGGTATGTGGCGAGAACGTGCCCGTGCTCGTGCGGAACAACGCACCTGCCGAGCCGGCCCGTGCGCACCTCCCGGCCTCCGATTACAAGGGGTATCTCGATGCTGACAGACCGCTGCCTGCGCAATTCCTCCCTGATGCCGTCCCTCTCGGGTGTGCCCGGGGCATAGGTGACCATCGGCTCGTTGGGTGGCTGAGGGGCATGGAAGATGGCGTTCATCGAGTTCTCCTTTCCAACCACGGGAGGCGGCGCCGTTTCCAGCGACACCCTGACGGCCCGGCGGGCATGGCACACTGCTTTAGCCCGAGGGGCTCGGAGAGCGGAAAGGATAAGCCGGCATCGACGATCAGGGCAACACGGGGGGGCGCTCCTAGGGGCGGAAGAACTCGCCGACGCAGGCTGGGTGGGTGCCGGTCATGTCGAAGTAGGTCGATTCGAGCAGTTGTTCGGACATCGATCCTGACTCGATCTCACGGACCAGACGGCCCTTGTTCATGATGCCGATCCGGGTGCAGATCTTCAGCACCGCGGACAGGGTATGTGAAGAGAGGATGACCGCGGCGCCGCTCTCGGTGGCTGCACGGCACATCTGTGTAAAAGTCCCCGCAGCTGCGGGATCCAGCCCCACCAGGGGCTCGTCCACGACGTAGAGAGACGGCCGCCCGGTGAACGCCGCGGAAAGCGCGACTCGCTGGGTCATGCCGTGCGAGTAGGTCTCGGCCCTGGTGTCGAGCCACCCCGACATGTCGAACAGCTCCTCGCAGAAGGCGATCCGACTCTGGGCATCCTTCGCCGGGATCCGTCTCGCCCTTGCCAGGAAACGGAGGAACTCTCGGCCCGTGAGCTTCGGGTAGAGAAGCGGCTGGTCGGGGACGAAGGCTATCCTCCCGCGCGCCCTGTCGGACTCCGCGATGGCGTCGATACCGTCGATCAGAATGCGGCCCGAATCGGGGAACACGAGTCCCGAGATCATCTTGAGGGTGGTGGTCTTCCCCGCACCGTTTGGTCCCAGAAGGCCGAAGATGCTCCCGGCCTTCACCTCGAGGCTAACTCCGTCGACTGCGAGTTTCCTGCCGTACTTCTTCGTCAGGCCCTCGAGCTTCAGCATCAGCCGGTCTCGCGCGATCCCAGAAGCGCCTGGAGGAATGCCTCCGAATCGAATGGCACGAGATCCTCCTCATGCTCGCCGATCCCGATGTACTCGATGGGCAGTTGCAGCCGGGATGCCGCAGCCAGCACTGCACCTCCCCGAGCTGTCCCGTCGAGCTTCGTGAGCACGAGCCCGGTCACCGGGAGGGCGCTGCTGAACTGCTCGCCCTGGGAAAGCGCATTCTGGCCGACAGATCCGTCGAGAACCAGCAGAACGGAGTGCGGAGCGCCCTCCATGGCCTTTCCGCACACTCTGTACACCTTCGCGAGCTCCGAGAGGAGCCCCTGCTGGTTGGGCAGCCTGCCCGCCGTGTCGATCAGCACCTCATCGCAGCCCGCGGCCTTCGCCCTGCAGATGGAGTCGTAGGCCACCGAGCCGGGATCTGCGCCATCGCGCCCTGCATATACGTCGATCCCGAGTCGCTCTCCCCACAGCTCCAGCTGTTCCGAAGCGGCGGCCCTGAACGTGTCGGCGCAGGACAGCAGCACTTTTCGGCCGCGGGCCGAAAGCCTCCATGCGATCCTGGCGATGGTGGTGGTCTTGCCGGAACCGTTCACTCCGACGAACAACGTCACGCGGGGCTTCTCGCCACCCTCGGCGGCCGGTGCCGGAAGCGGCAGGCTCTCGCTCAGGATGGAGATGACCTCCTCCCTCCATCGGCCGTCCTGCGGGGGTCTGCGGCGAAGCCCCTCCACTACCTTCTCCGCGATCTCCCACCCGAGATCGCTCTCGATCAGCACCTGCTCCGCCTCGGCCATCACCGACTCGTCGGTGTGTCCGCGCGAGAAAACTGCGGCAAGCCTGTCCGAAAGGGCTGCACGGCTCTTCGCCAGGAGTTCGGCGAGGCTCATGCTCCGCCTTCGGGAAGGCCGGCGAGGCTGACGGAGATCTGGCTGGATACTCCCTCCTCGGCCATCGTGATGCCGAAGAGCCTGTCCGCCGCCTCCATGGTCCTGCGATTGTGGGTGATGATTATGAACTGGGTGGATGCGGAGAAACTGCCCAGCAGCTCGATGAACCTGTCCACGTTGGCATCGTCCAGCGGCGCGTCGAGCTCGTCGAGGACGCAGAAGGGCGATGGCTTCACGAGATAGAGGGCGAAGAGCAGCGCCACGGCGGTCATGGCCCGCTCGCCTCCGGAGAGCGCGGAGAGGGTCTCCAGCTTCTTGCCCCTGGGCCGCGCGGAGATCGAGACTCCCCCTTCGAGCGGATCCTCGCTCTCTATGAACTGGATGTCGGCTTCGCCGCCCTCGAACAACCTCGAGAACATGCTCCTGAAATTCGTCCTGACGCTCTCGAAGGTCTCGGCGAAGCGGGCGGCGGCAGTGGCGTTGATCTCGGAGATGGCCTGCAGCAGCGACTGCCTGGCCTTCACCAGGTCGAGGCGCTGGGCCTCGAGGAATTCGAGCCTGCCCAGGGCCTCCGAGTATTCGCTGGACGCCAGCATGTTGACTGGGCCCAGGTTCTCGCGCTCGGCCTTCACCCGCACGAGCTCGGAAGCGAGCTGGCTTTCGTCGAGGCGGGAGAGCCTGCTGCCTTCGGCCGGCAGGGCTTCGGGGTCGAACGGGGCCTTCAGCTTCTCCTCGGCCACGGCGACGAGAGCTGCGATGCGCCCCTTCTCCTCCCGCAGGCCGGCCAGCTTCTCCCTCAGCGAGCCAAGCCGTGTCTCGAGCGTGTTGGCCTCGTCGAAGCGCGCGGCCCTCGCGGCAGCCGCCTCGGACCTGGCGGCATGGGCTGCCTCCAGCTCGTCCTTCAGGGCATCGAGGCGCAGTTTCTCCCCCTGCTCCGAAGTCTTCAGCTCCTCAATCCTGGCGGCCTCGGCCACGGCTCCCGACTTCAGCGCAGCGGCCTCCTCCGAGGCCTGTGATGCCGCTGACCCATGCTGTCGTTCCGCTTCCTCGGCGGCTTCGAGGCGGGCCTGCAGGAGCTTCGATCCGTTCTCGGCCTCGTCCCTGGCGCGCAGCTTCGCGGAAGCCTCCTGCTGGCACAGAGAAGCCTGCTCGGAAGCGGAATCGGCCTCGGCGCGCAGCCTCTTCTCCTCTGCCGCAGCCTCCTCCAGACCTCCGCCTTCGGCCCCGGACCCGCATTCCGAGAGCTTTCTCTCGATGTCGGGCAGCGCCCTCTCGAGGCCGGAGATCTCACCGCCCAGGGCCTGCAAGCTCCTGGTGAACGACTCCACCGTGGCCTGCGCGGCGGACTTCCTCTTCTCGACCGAGGCCAGACCATCCTCGAGGGCGCGCTGGCGCGCAGATGCGTCCGCGAAGCAGGATTCGGCCTCCAGCCGCGCCTTCCGCAGGGACTCCAGGCCGGCTCCGCACAGCGCCAGCGCAGCGGTCGCCTCCTCGATCATGGCCTTCATCTCGACCGTGCCGGCGGACCCGGAAGGGATGCCGAGCCTCACGAGGCCCTCGGGGCGGAAGAGGTCCCCCTCACGGGTCACGATCACATGGCTGCTCCCGGAGGCAAGCCACCGAAGGGCGGTCGCCCTGTCGGGAGCCACCAGTCCGTGGCTCAGGAGGCCTGAGAGACTGTCGGGGCACGACTTGACCGAGTCCGACAACCTGACGGCGCCCTCGGGCACGGAGGATTCCGACGCAGGCACGGCGCAGGCCAGCCGCAGACCACCTTCGCCACCGCATGGAGCGTCGGCGACCACGGCCTCCTGGAAGGCGTCGAGGAACGCGCCGAGCGCCTTTCCGAAGCCCTTGCGGGGCTCGAGCAGTGTCGAGAGGGCGTCTCCGCTCCCTTCGGCGGGGATGGCTGCAGAAAGCGATTCGACCTTCTCGCGAAGAGCCTTCAGCTCGGTTTCCGCGCGTGTCTCAGCGGCCCTTGCCAGGTCGAGGCGTCCGGACGCCGCAGATGCATCTGCCGCTGCTGTGTCCCTCTCGGCCGCAGCGGATGCAGCTCCGGCAACCAGGGAATCCAGCGCGGACGCTGCCTCCGACAACCCGGCCGAGGCCTCCGCCTTCTTCACGGTCAGGAGGTCCCTGGACGCAGCAGCCCTTGCCATCTCCATCTCGAGGGCCGTCCGGGCCGCCCTCGAGTCATCGATGCGCCTGCGTATCTTCTCTATCGACAGAGCAGCGGCGGCGGCTGTAGCTTTCGCCGCCTCCATGCGCCTCCGGGCGTCGGCGAGCCTGGCCTCGGCCTCGTCGGAAACCTTTCCGGCCGTTTTCAGGACCGCTCTGTGCTCCTTCAGCGCGGCAGACAGGGCATCGCGCTGTGCGGCCGCTTCGGCAGCGGACTTCCCCGACGCCTCGGCCCTGCGGGCAGAGGCCTCGGAACGGCGGAGCAGGTCGTCCCTGATCCCTTCCAGGCCCTTCAGGCGCTCGGAGATGACCGCCATGCCCTTCTCGCAGTCGGAGAGCCCTTTCTCGATGGCCGAGCAGGAGGAGTGCGCCAGGTCGAGAGCCTGCTGGCTCCTCTCCAGCTCGGTTCGCGCGGCCGAGTGCCTGGCCGACACTGCGGCCAGCTCGGCGGAGGAGTCCTGTTCCTCGGAGGAGGCGCGGGCCATCTCGCGTCCGAGGCCGGAGAGATCGGTTTCTATCCTGGCCCTCTCGCGCGAAGCCAGCAGGGCCTCGATGGAAGCAGCTGTGGTCGCGGCCTTTTCATATCTCGAAAGCAGGGCGGCCTGCTTCTTGAGCGCGTCGGTGTTCCGCCGCACCTCCGCGAGTATGTCCTCGAGGCGCTCCAGGTCGGCCGCCGCGGCCGACAGTTTCAGCTCGGCCCTGTGGCGCTGGATCTTGTAGCGCACGATGCCCGCGGCCTCGTCGAAGAGGAACCTGCGATCCTCGGGCCTGGGCGAGAGAAGGGTCTTCACCATGTCGGACTCGAGGATCCAGTAGCCGTTGCTGGCGAGGCCGACATCGGCGATGAGGTCCGTGATGTCCATCAGGCGGCACCTGCCGCCATTGAGGAGGAACTCGCCCTCCCCGGACCTGAAGAATCTCCTCGTCACGGCCACCTCTGCGTACTCCACCGGGAGTGTCCCGTCCTCGTTGTCGAAGACGGCTGTGACCTCGGCCATGCCCATGGGCTTCCGCCCCGAGCTGCCCGAGAAGATCACGTCCTCCATGCGATCGACCCTGAGCTGGCGGGGATTCGTGTTGCCCAGGACCCACCTCAGTGCGTCGGCCACGTTGCTCTTGCCGCAACCGTTGGGCCCCACGACGGAGGTTATGCCGTCCGTGAAGCCCAGTTCGACGGGCTCGGCGAACGACTTGAAGCCGAGTATCTCGAGCCGGCGGAGCTTCATGCCTCCAACTCCTGTCCGGGCGCCATGCGCGGGATGTATCCAAGGAAGCCCGCAACGACCGCGGCGAGGGCCGCCAGGCCCAGCCAGTCGAGCCCCAGCACGGTGCCCGGAACCGGCGCGACGGCCTGCCTGATCATGTAGACCGACAACACGAGGCTGGAAAGCTTTCCCGGGATGTTCGAGCGCGGCGGCTCAGGCTTTCTGCGGAGCAGCAGGAGGCCGCCCAGGGCGATCAGGGCATCGCGGCCCGCCACGACCAGCAGCAGCCAGAGGGGAACGCCCCCCGTCACCACGAGGGCGATGCCGAACGCCAGGAAGCCGATCTTGTCGGCGACCGGATCCAGGATCCTGCCCCATTCGCTCTCGGAGCCGGAGCTCCTCGCGAGCGCGCCGTCCAGCCAGTCGCTCAGGATGGCGACAGTGGCGACGATCACCGCGGCCGGCACCTCGCGGCGGACCAGGAGCACCGCGGCGAGCAGCGACAGCGGCACCCTCGCGATGCTCATGCAGTTCGGGAGTGAGAGGAAGGGGCCCTTCAACTGGACCTGCCGGCCGAGAGCAGCGCCCTGGCGTGCTCGAGCGCAGCTGCGTCTCCACCGAGCATCCTCGCGAGCTCGCCGGTTCTCTCGTCGCCCTCGAGGAGCCTGACCGAGGTCACGGGCAGGCCTTCGCCGGGAGCCTTGGAGACCGCCAGGTGTCTGTCGGCCCTGCTGGCTATCTGCGGCAGATGGGTGATCACGACCGTCTGGCGACCGGTCGAAGCCCTGAGCAGGGAATCAGCCAGGAGCACAGCGGTCTCTCCGCCGACGCCGCTGTCAATCTCGTCGAATACGAGAGTGGAGGTGCCGCCGGCCCCGGAGAGCGCCAGCATCAATGCCAAGCTCAGGCGGGACAGCTCGCCTCCGCTTGCTACCGAAGAGATCGGGCCGGGGGGCAGCCCCTCGTTGGCCGTGAATGCGAACTCGGGGATCTCGGCCCCGTCGGGGCCGATGGGGATGGGCAGCCTCCCGGCTCTCCCGTCGGCCGGCGCGGCCTCGAGCCTGACGATGAACGCCGAGCCCGGCATGCCGAGCCTGCGCAACTCTGATACGACTGATTTCTCGAGAACGGGGACAGCCTTGCGCCGTTCCTTCGACAGGCCGGTGGCAGCTGCCGAGAGATCGGATTCGAGGGCAGCCCGCTTCTTCGCAGTGTCCTCCAGCTCGCTCTCGAGCGAGGCCAGCTCTCCCATCCTCGCCGCCAGGTCGTCGCGCCTTAGCAGCAGGCGGGAGATGTCCCCTCCGTGACGGCTCAGCAGCCGCCCGTACCTGTCGAGGCGCTCATCGATCTGCTCGATCATCCAGGGGGCGCCTTCTATGCCCGCGAGCAGCGCAGCAAAGCGGGAGGAGGCCTCCCGGAGGGCTATGTCCGCATTCGAGACCAGCTCCGGGATGTCTCCGAAGTCGACATCGCTCTTCTCCATCATCGAGCGCAGGGCAGAGAGGGAGCCGAGCATGCCGCCGTCGTCCCCGCTGATGCAGTCGAGCCCGCGGCCGTACAGGGCGGAGAGGGTCTCGGCCTTCTCGAGCGCCCTCCTCCTGCCCAGCAGTTCGTTGTATTCCTCGAGCGAAGGTCCCAGCTCGTCGATCTGTGACGACTCGTGCGCCATCAGCTCGCGCTCGGAGGCTGCCGACTCGAGCTGCCCGCGTATCTGCTCGATCCTAGCCACGGCGGCGCAGAGCTGTCTGTAGAGGTCCCTCACGCGACCCGCCCGATCGGCCGCCCCGGCGAAGGCGTCCAGGCACTGCTGCTGGAAGCGCCTGCCCAGGAGGGCGGGAGTCGAGCGCTGCGTGTGGAGGTCGACCAGGTCGCCGATCCTCTCGCGGGCGTCCTCGAGAGAAGCCACTTCATCGTCGATCAGGAGCCTGCTGCGACCCGCACCCGAGATCTCCCTGCGAACCAGCATCTCGGATCCGTCGGGCAGGCTGAACGAGGCTTCGACGCTGGCGGCCTTCGCCCCGGGGCGGACGAGGGAGTAGTCGGCTCTCTCGCCAAGCGCAAGGAGCAGCCCGTCGATCAGGATGGACTTGCCGGCGCCCGTCTCTCCCGAGAGCACGTTGAGGCCTCTGCCCAGGTCGAGCGACGTGTCGCTGATGGTTGCTATATTTCTGAGCCGCAGGCTATTGAGCATTCTGTCCCCGGGTGCTCCATCCCAGCTTGCGCCCCAGCTTCGAGTAGAAGTCCGCTCCGTTGAAGCGGACCAGGGAGCAGTTCCCCTGGCCGAGCGAGATCTCCATGGACTGGCCCTCCTCGAGCTGCACGACCGGCCTCCCGTCCGCGACAACCCAGGGACCGTCCCCCCTGACAGGGCCTGTGGTGATGCGGAGCGACATCCTGGCGGGGAACACCATGGGCCGCAGGGAGAGCTGATGGGGGCACAGGGGCACCACGAGGATGGCCGGCAGCTCGGGATCGAGCACGGGGCCTCCTGCCGAAAGGGCATAGGCCGTCGATCCGAGCGGGGTGGATACCACCAGGCCGTCGCCCGCGATCCGGGCGATCACCTCGGAATCGGTTCCCAGGACAAGGTGGAGCATGCCAACGGTGACCGCGCGATTGATGCAGATGTCGTTGACCGCGCTGACGGACCTGCCGCCTGGCAGGGCAGCCTTCAGCGCGGGCAGCTGCTCGATGCGGAAGCTGCCGGATGCGAGGCGTGCGAGCGCATCCTCCATCTCGGACAGCTCGGCGCTGGCGAGGTATCCGAGATGGCCGGCGTTGATCCCGGCCACGGGAATGCCGGTGTCCCTGAAGGCGTCGAGACCTCTGAGGATCGCACCGTCTCCGCCCAGGACGATGACGATGTCGGACCCCGATATGGCCGGTCCGAGCTCCGGCAGCTCGCTCTGGCAGCACGGAGCTGGTGACAGGGCTATGCCCGCCCGCGCCGCGGCCTCGGAGAGCCGGGAGAGGATGTCCCCGGACGGCCGGTTGAAGGAATCCACGTAGACGCAGGCTGTCGTGGCCCTCATCCCATCATCTCCTCGGCGGTTGCCGCGATGGCGACCGGGCAGAGCCCCGCCGCCTCCAGGAGGCTCGAGCGCGATCCGTGCTGCTGGAACATGTCGGGAAAGCCCTTCGCCCGGACAGTGAAGCCCAGGGGCGACAGCTCGGCTGCGAGGTATTCCCCGAAGCCGCCCGAGGCGCATCCGTCCTCGACGCACAGGATCCTCCCGCTGGGGGCGGCTTCCGCGATCTGCGAGAGAGGGGCCGGCTTCAGCCACACCGGATCGAACACGGCTGCGGAGATGCCCCTGGCAGCGAGTATGACTGCCGCATCCAGCGCGTCCGAGGCGAGAGGCCCGCATCCTACGATGAGGATGTCGCCGCCCTCGCGGAGGAGCTGCCCCCGGCCGGGCACGGGATCGGAAAGGAAAGGCTTCCTCCGATCAGGCTCGGAGCCTCTCGGGTACCTCAGCACGACCGGGCCGCCCGGCATGGCGACGGCCTTCTTGAGCAGGGAGGAGAGGCTGTCGCAGTCACGCGGGGCAGCCATCATAAGGTTCGGCACCGGTCTCAGGAGGGCGATGTCGAACACGCCCTGGTGAGTCGGGCCGTCCTCGCCGACGACTCCCGCCCGGTCGAGCGCGATCACGACCGGAGCCTTCTGCAGGGCTGCATCGTGGATCACCTGGTCGACGGCCCTCTGGATGAAGGTGCTGTAGACCGCGACAACCGGCTTCATCCCTCCGAAAGCGAGGCCGCAGGCGAAGGTCACCGCATGCTGCTCGGCGATCCCGACATCGAAGAACCGCTCGGGATATCTCGAAGCGAACTCCGTGAGTCCGGTGCCGTCGCGCATGGCGGCCGTGATGGCGGCCGCCACCTGGTTGGTGGCGCCGATCTCGACCATGGCCTCGGAGAAGGCCGAGGTGAACGATCTGCCATCCCGCCTCTCGGAGCACTCGCCAGAGATCCCGTGCCATGCCGTGGAGTCGCACTCCGCAGGGTCGTAACCCTTCCCCTTCATCGTGTTCACATGCACGAGCACGGGTCCCCTCAACCTGGATACGCGGTCGAGGACCCCGGTGAGAGTCGGCAGGTCGTTCCCGGGGATGGGGCCGATATACCTCACTCCGAAGTCGTCGAAGAAGGTCCTCCCCGGGACGATTGTCTTCTTGAGGGCGGCGCCTGCGATGTGACCGGCCCTCCTCATCCTCTCACCCACGGACGGCACCCTGCCGAGGAGGTTCCAGAGATCGCTCCTGAACTTGTTGTACCGTGGATCCGTGAGAAGCCTGGCCAGGTATCCGTGAAGAGCGCCCACGTTGGGAGAGATAGACATCTCGTTGTCGTTGAGGATGATGGTCATGTCGGTCCTGGAGTGGCCGAGGTTGTTCAGGCCCTCGATGGCCATCCCGCCGGTCATCGCGCCGTCGCCGACGATCGCCACGACCCTCTCCCCGGTGCCCCTGAGGTCACGCGAGATGGCAAAGCCCAGGGCGGCGCTGATCGCGGTCGAGCTGTGCCCGGTCCCGAAGGAGTCGCATTCGCTCTCGTCCCTGCGGGGAAAGCCGCTCAGGCCCCCGGCGGTCCGTATCGTGTCGAACCTGGAGGCTCTGCCGGTGAGGAGCTTGTAGGGGTAGCTCTGGTGCCCCACATCCCAGATTATCCTGTCCCTGGGCGGATCGTAGACGGAGAGGAGCGCGATCGTGAGCTCCACCACCCCGAGGCTCGAGGCCAGGTGTCCGCCGTTGCGGCAGATGACCTCCACGAGCCTTGCCCGTATCTCCTCCGCGAGGCTCAGCCTCTGCTCCATGTCGAGCCGGCGGATGTCGGCGGCGGAGCCGATCGAGTCGAGGAGGGCCATCGTCAGCTCCTCCTCTGTGGCAGGTAGCGCGCGAGGAGCCTGACATCGATCCAGTCCCCCGGGAGNGCGGCCAGTGCCGCATCCAGCTCGCCAGAGAGCGCCNCGGCCTNCGCCCTGGCGCTTTCGAGCCCTGACAGGCTCACCAGGTTGGCCTTCCCGAGCGCGGAATCCTTCGAAACCTGCTTGCCGAGCTCCTCCATGGTCCCCGTCACATCGAGGATGTCGTCGGTCAACTGGAACAGGTGCCCCAGCCTGTCCCCGAGGCGGGATACGGCCGAGACCACATCCCTGCCGCAGCCGCCGGCGATGGCGCCCAGCTCGAGCGAGACCCTGATCATGGCCGCGGTCTTGCCGCCGATCATGCTCTCCACCCAGGCACGGGAGGCCGAGGCAGGGGGATGGATGTCCATGTACTGGCCGCCGACCAGGAACGATGCCCCCGCGGCCTTCGCCAGCCTCTGGACCATCTGCGAGATCGATGCGGGAGGAAGGGGCGTCCGGAGAAGCTCCGAGAATGCCTCCGAGAGCAGCCAGCCGCCCGCGAGGACAGCCTGTGCNGGAGACGCATGCCGGTGCAGGGACGGCCTTCCCCGGCGTGTGTCGTCGTTGTCCATGGCCGGAAGATCGTCATGGATCAGGGAGTAGGTATGGATCATCTCCACCGCGGCTGCAGCGGGCAGGCTGCGCGAGGGATCGGTGCCGCCCGACGCGCAGGCCGCTCTCACCAGAAACGGCCTGATCCTCTTGCCTCCGCCTTCCAGGGAGTACGATGCAAGCGAAGGCAGCCTCGAGGTGCAGGCGTCGTCGCACTTGAGCCTCTCGAAGGCTGGGGATACCCAGGCAGCCGCCGAGGCCATCCTGTCNTGGAGGAGTGCCGTCTCAGACGCGTTCATGAACGAGGCTTGTCGAGACCACCCTGAATGAAGCATCGGTCTCGACTTCCATGCCGCAAACCATCTCGTCGCCTTCCGCCACCGACAGCCGGTTGGGGCGCCCCGTCAGGAACCTCTGCCGGACCTCCTCGTATCTGACGCCGATGATGCCCTGCGTGCTGCCGCACATCCCCAGGTCGGTGAGATACGCGGTTCCGCCCGGGAGCACCCTGATGTCTGCTGTCTGGACATGCGTGTGGGTGCCGACGACCACGGTGGCCCTGCCGTCGAGGTACCTCCCCATGGCCTCCTTCTCGCTGGTGGCTTCTGCATGGAAGTCCACGACGACNATGTCGGCGCGGACGCCCGCGATTATCCTGTCGACGGTTCGGAACGGGCAGTCGTTCTCCTGCATGAACACCCTGCCCTGGAGGTTGATCACCAGGACGGGCGTTCCCGAGACCTGCAGCACGGAGTGGCCGATTCCGGGGTTGCCCGGGGCGTAGTTGGCCGGGCGCAGGAGGGTGCCCCCGCATTCGTCGAGAAACGGGAGGATCTCCTTGTGAGCCCAGATATGGTTGCCGGATGTAAGGATGCTGATTCCGTCAGCGAGCAGCTGCCTGGCGTCGGCCGGGGTTATCCCGATCCCGCCCGAGGCGTTCTCGCCGTTGGCCACGACGAGGTCATACGAGCGGTCCTTCAGGAAGCGGACCACGCACCGGCGCCCGGGAGCGCCCACGATGTCTCCCAGCAGGAGTATCCTCATCTAGCGCGCGGTTTCCGAGGCCCTGACCTCGCGGATGACGGTGACCTTGATCTGCCCGGGGTACTCGACCTCGGACTCGATGCGCTTCGCGACCAGCCTGGCGAGATCCGCCGCGCCTGAATCGTCGATGGACTCGGGCTTCACCGCGATCCTCAGCTCCCTGCCTGCCTGGATGGCATAGGACTTGCTGACCCCGTCGAAGGAGTCGGCGATGGTCTCCAGCTTCTGCAGGCGCTTCACGTACAGCTCGAGGGTCTCCCTGCGGGCTCCGGGGCGGGCGCTGCTGACGGCGTCGGCGGCCTGCACCAGCACCGCGAAGAGGGATTCGGGCTCGATCTCCTCGTGATGGGAGCCGATGGCGTTGCAGATCAGAGGGCTCTCTTCGAAGCGCTTCGCTATGTCCATGCCCACGAGGGCGTGCGAGCCTTCCATGTCCTGGTCGGTCGCCTTGCCGATATCGTGGAGCAGACCGGCACGGCGTGCTGTGGCGGCGTCGAGCTTGAGCTCGGAGGCCAGCAGCCCGCAGATGTGCGCCACTTCGAGAGAGTGCTGGAACATGTTCTGGCCATAGCTCGTGCGGTATCGCAGCCTGCCGAGGAACCTGACGATCTGGGGGTGGACGCCCGAAACGTCGGCCTCGAGGCAGAGGTCGTTGCCGAGCTTCATCATGCTCTTCTCCATGTCGGCTTCGATCCGGGAAACCACGGCCTCGATCCTCCCGGGGTGTATCCTGCCGTCGGAGATGAGCTTCTCCATGGACTGGCGCGCTATCTCGCGCTTCACCGGATCGAAGCAGGACAGGACGATGGCCTCGGGCGTGTCGTCTATCACCACATCGACGCCCGTGGCCGTCTCGAAGGCCCTGATGTTCCTGCCCTCCCTGCCAATGATGCGCCCCTTCATCTCCTCGCTGGGGAGCTGGACGACGGAGACGCAGTTCTCCACCACATGCACGGCGGAGCACCTCTGGACAGCAGTCGAGAGTATGTGTGTGGCCTCGTCGTCGGCGTTCCTCTCGGCTTCCTCGATGATGCGCCTCGTTATCTTGGCGGCCTCCAGGCGGGCCTCCTCCTCCAGGTTGGACATGAGGAGGCTCCGGGCCTCGTCCCGGGACAGCCCGGCTATCTGCTCGAGGAGCCTGTTCTGCTCCTCCATGAGCTTCGTCACGCGCTGCTGCTTGGCTATGAGGGCCTGCTCGCGCTCGGCGAGACCGGTTTCCTGGGCTTCCAGCCCCGCCTCCCGGCGCTCCACCTTCTCGCGCGCCCTGTCGAGGTATTCCGTGCGTCGGGAGAGCTCGGATTCCTTCCTGTCGAGCTCGGTTCTCCGCTTCTGCTGCTCTTCCAGCTGTGCGGTCCTCTCCCTGGAGAGGATCTCCCTGCCCTCGAGNACGGCCTCCTTGCGGAGGTTGTCCGCCTCTCTGCGGGCGTCGGCCAGTATCCTTTCAGCCTGGGAACCGGCCCCGCGGGTTTCGCGGAGCACGAGCAGCCTATGGAGAAGGAATCCGAGCACAAACGCCAAAGCCACACCGGCCGCGATGGCCAGTATCGTGAGTGTAGGCATGGCTTGCTCCGTTTCTCAGGCGCAGCACCTTTATATAAACGGAGTGGCGGCTCCCCTGACGAGGATGCCCGGTCGTCCTGCGCATGGCGCCGGCGCCACCATTCCGTGGGCAACACAGGACTAACCGGCGCAGGTTCGGACCCTGGACTCCTCTGTGGCTTCGGAGACTGCGGGGGCGCTCGGGGCGCCTGCAGATGCAGCGGGCAACGATGTTTCGGAGAGGGCTTTGTCGATCCGGTCGGCGAGGCGGGTGATCACCGAGACCTGACCGTCCTCCAGCTCGCGAATCTTCCTGTCTCGCTGGAAGAGCTCGTCAGTGATGTTGAGCGCGGCGAGGATGGCGACCTTGGAAGTGGAGGGGACGGTGGTGTTGTCCGTCATCTGCCGCATCTTCATGTCCAGGTAGTGGGCTATCTCGGAGATGTAGCCCGGATCGGCTTCGCCTCTTATTGAGTATTCCCGACCATAGATGTTGACCCTGATCGTATCGGGTCGGGTGTTCACTTCTCTCCCCTATTGCTGCATTGTCTCCAGCTTGTCGAGGACTCCGGCGATCCTGCGCCGAAGCTCCTGCCTCTCACGGAGCAGACGGGCGCTGTGGAGACGGAGGAGGTCGTGCCCCTTCTCGTCACCTGCAGCGCCCTTCGTATCAACGGCAGGCGATTGCTCGAACTCGAGTATCCTTGCCGCCAGGCCATCACGCTCCGCTCTCAGAGAGTGCAGGCGTACAATCAGCCTGTCCACGGCCTCGGTCAACCTCTCGAGCTCGTCGGCTGCCGGCATGCTCTGCCGCTACCGGGCCGCTCTTGCGACCTCTACGATCCTGGTGAACGCGGCGGAGTCGTTGATCGCAAGGTCGGCCAGGGCCTTGCGGTCGAGAGCTACACCGGCCTTCGTGAGGCCGTCGATGAGCTGGCCGTATGTGATTCCGTTCTCGCGGGCGGCCGCGTTGATCCTGACGATCCAGAGCGACCTGAAATCGCGCTTGCGGTTCCGCCTGTCCCTGTAGGCATACTGCATGGCCTTGCGGCCGGCCTCGGTCGCGACGGTGTAGAGCTTGCGCCTCCCGCCCACATAACCCTTGGCGGCATGCAGCCTGGACTTGTGTCGCTGCTTTCTTTCTACAGCGCTGGTGACTCTCGTCATTTCGGGCTCCCGTCAGCTAGGGAAGAAGCCTTCTGAGCTTGCGCGAGTCGGCGGCGGAGGCCATGGCGCTCTTCCGCAGGTGGCGCTTGCGCTTGCGGGACTTCTTCGTGAAGATGTGATCACCGTGCGAGTGGTAGATCTTGAACAGCCCGGTGCCGGTCTTCTTTATCCGGCGGGCTGCTCCCCTGTGGCTCTTCATCTTGGGCATCTGATGCTCTCCTATTTCCTTATCGGCGCCAGTATCATCGAAACCTGCTTGCCTTCCAGTATCGGATCCTTCTCCACCGCGGCGATGTCGGCCAGATCGGAAGCAAGCCTGGTCAGGACCTCGAAGCCCTGATCCTTGTAAACGAGCTGTCTGCCCCTGAACACGACCGTTGCCTTGACCTTGTGCTTCTCGTCGAGGAACTCTCTGGCATGCTTCATCTTGAAATCGTAGTCATGCTGGTCGGTGTTCGGACGGAACTTGATTTCCTTGAGCCCGCCGCTCTGCTGCTTCTTCCTGGCCTCGCGCTCCTTGCGGTTCAACTGGTAACGGTATTTTCCGTAGTCCATGATCCTGCAGACAGGAGGATCTGCGGCCGGCGAGATCTCGACGAGATCGAGCCCCGCAGTGCTGGCGCGGTCAAGCGCCTGGGCGAGGTCTACCAGCCCCGCATGTTCGCCCTTTTCCCCGATGAGCCGGATCCGCTGACTGCGGATCTCACCGTTGACCCTTATGGTATCTCTGATTGAAGCTTCCCTCCATCTGGAAGCGCGGGCCTCCTGCAGGCCTCGCGGATTGATGCAACCGCCTCCTCTACGGAGACGGCTCCCTTATCGCCTTCGCCGTGCCGGCGTACAGCCACGCTGCCGTCTGCAGCCTCGCGCTCGCCGATCACGAGCATGAACGGAACCTTGCGCTTCTCGGCCTCGCGTATGCGATAGCCGATCGTCTCGCTCCGCCGGTCGATGGCACACCTCAACCCCTCGGCCTCGAAGGCCTTGAGGACCGACAGTGCCGCCTCGTGCTGCGCGGCGGTGAGCGGTAAGATAACCACCTGCAGAGGCGCGAGCCACCCCGGGAAGTTGCCGGCGAAGTGCTCTATGAGGTTGCCGATGAACCTCTCCAGGGAGCCGAACAGGGCGCGGTGGACCATGAACACCCTGTGCTCCGCCCCGTCGGGTGCGGTGTAGGTGAGATCGAAGCGGGACGGGATGTTGAAATCGAACTGGATTGTGGGGCCCTGCCAGTAGCGGCCCAGGGCATCCCTGAGCTTGATATCGATCTTTGGGCCGTAGAAGGCTGCTTCGCCCTTCACGGTCTTGTACTGCTCGCCCATGTCGTCGAGAGCCTTTGCCAGGGCCGGCTCGACGAGCTGCCACTGACCGGGGTCGCCGGCGTAGTGACCCATGTTCGAGGGGTCGGAGAGCGAGAGCTCGATGGAGTAGCCGAAGCCGAAGGTCTTCAGGAAGTAGAGCGCGAACCTCACGACATCCTGGATCTCCGAGCCCATCTGGTCGGGCGTGCAGAAGATGTGACCGTCGTCCACGGTGAAGCCGCGCACCCTCATCAGCCCATGGAGGACGCCGCTCTTCTCGTACCTGTAGACGGTGCCGAGCTCGGCCAGCCTGAGNGGAAGCTCCCTGTAGGAGCGCTTGTGCGACTTGAAGATGATGATGTGCCCCGGGCAGTTCATGGGCTTGAGGACGTACTCGCAGTCGTCCACGGGCATGAAATACATGTTCTCACGGTAGTAGTCGCAGTGGCCCGAAGTCTTCCACAGCTCGGCAGGGGCGATGTGGGGTGTGCTGACGAGCTTGTACCCCATCTTCCGGTGGGCGGCCTTCCAGAGGTTCTCGAGCTCCTCGCGGAGGATCGTNCCGTCGGGCAGCCAGTAGATCAGCCCCGGGCCGCCTTCGTTGCCGGTCGAGAAGAGGCCCAGCTCGGGACCCAGCCTGCGGTGGTCNCGCTTCCTGGCCTCCTCGAGGAGGTGGATATGCGCGGCCAGCGCTGCAGAGGAATCGAAGACGGTGCCGTATACGCGGGTGAGCATCACGTTGTGCTCGTCGCCTCGCCAGTAGGCCCCGGCCACTGAGAGCAGGCTGAAATGCTTCAAAACGCCCGTGGACGGCACATGCGGTCCGCGGCAGAGATCGGTGAAATCGCCGTGGCTGTAGAGTGTGACCGTCTCTCCGGCGGCCTCGAGCTCGGCGAGCANCTCGAGCTTGTAGGTCTCCCCCATCTCGGAGAAGATCCTCCGGGCCTCGGCGATGGGAACCTCGCGACGGACGAACGGCAGGTCCTCCGCGGAGATGCGCTTCATCTCGGCCTCGATCAGGGGCAGAGCGGAGCTCCCCGGGAAGCCGGGGATGTCCATGTCGTAATAGAAGCCGTCCTCTATCGCCGGGCCTATTCCGAAACGGGTGCCCGGGAAGAGCCTGCGCACTGCGGAGGCGAGGAGGTGCGAGGCGCTGTGCCTGAGGGCCTCCCTGCCGCCGTCGTCCTCGAATGTGAGGATCTCGATGGAACCGTCGCCCTCGAGCTGGCGCCCCAGGTCGAGCGCCGAGCCGTTATAGCGGCACACCAGGGCCCGCTTCGCGAGTCCCTGGGATATGGAGCGGGCAATGTCGAGACCGGTCGTCCCCTCGGGATACTCCCGGGAGCCACCATCAGGAAACAGGACGCGCATCCCCCTCACCCCTTTTTCAGGGCAGCCAGGCACAATAACAGAACGTGGTGGGCGATACTGGACTCGAACCAGTGACCCCTTGCATGTCAAGCAAGTACTCTAACCAACTGAGCTAATCGCCCACCGACATCCTGGTCAGGCAGAAATAAATACGGGAACCCCGCCAAACCGTCAAGACGCTCTAGTCCAGCACTTGCGATGTCCGGTCCTCCACCCGTCCNCCGTCGCCGGCGCGCACCGGACCTCCGGATCGAACCGAGCAGAACACCCCCCGGTACGGCATGATGCACCTTCCGACGGCNCTGAAGATCGAGCAGTCGTCCCCGTGGCAGGTCTTCCCGATCGCAGTCACCTCCAGCTCCGCCCCCCCGACGATCAGGATGTTCCCCGGCGAGAGCGAGGATGGATCNAGTCCCCTCGTCGTGACATTCTCGCCGAAGCTGCCGCTTGATACGGACAACCCCGTGGAAGCCCCGAAGCCCTCGATGCTCTCGATGTCGAGAAGGCTGACTCCCCTGCCCCGGACATCCCGGTGGGCATCGCCGATCACTCCGAAGGAGTCGATCGAGATCTCTCCGACCTGCCGCTTGGCCGTGCCCTTCTCCGGAGAGAGGTTCACGGATACCACGGTGAAATCCGCCGTCACAGACCCGGCAGCCTCAGGGCCGATCCGATGAAGTACGGCCATATGAGCAGCCCGAGCAGGGCCTTGAGGAAGGGCAGGTGCAGGAAGCCCAGTGTGAAGAGCCAGCCGATCAGCCAGATGGAGCCCATCGAGGCGGGCGCGTGATGATAGCAGCGGCACNTTCCGTTCTCGCTCATATCCNNCTCCTTTCCCGATCNTGTTCCAGGACGGTCGATCCCGGTGGATGCTGCGATCTCTCAGCCTTCGAGCTTCCAGGAGACCAGCTCCATCGGCGAGCCCGAATTGGTGGTCGTCAGCACGAGACCCACTCCAGGCGCATAGTAGTACTGAGTGAAAAAGTTGATGGACATGGTGTTACCGCTCACGACGACCTTGCTCTCGCCCTCCAGGACGAGCAGCCCGGTAAAAGTATGGCCTGCGATCTCCTTCGATACGCCCTTCTCCTTCACCTTCATCGAGAGGATGGAGTCGAGTCCGTTGGCCTTGAACGTGATGTCCCAGGCATCACCCGCCTGGATGTCGTCGCGGAGCAGGACCTGGAAGTTGCCCGCCTCGAAGCTGTCAGTGAGGTAGGAGGTTCCCTCCCTGCGGATGAACTGGTCCTTCTGGAGGATCGAGTTGACCATCGTGAACCTGCCGGGGACGGCCGGATCCTCCGATTTCACAGTGTTGGTGAAACTGCCGCCGTCACTCAGCCTGTACGTCCAGGTGTTCCCCGGAGCAAGCGGGTAATAGGCTTCGCCGCCCACTTCAATCTCCCGTCGGGTGCGCACGACCTTTTCGCTGCCGCTCAGGCATGGGACCCGTCACCGCCCCCGAACGAAGGAGGCCGCCTGGGAGGCCAGCAGCACCGCCACCCGGTCGGTGGGGAACGGCCAGGCGAAGATGTACTCCATCCCGGGATGGCGCCCGCGAGCGAGCTCGATCGATTCCGGGATATCGTGCTCGGAGTGGCCCCCGCCGCGGGTCATCATCGGGGTGACGACCATGGCGCGCCGGGCTCCCGAGGCAGCCGCCCCGTCGAGGGCTTCCGCCAGCGTGGGCGCGCAGAACTCGTTGAAGCCATAGATGACCTCGAGCCCGGAAGCCCGCTGCAGGGCTTCCGCGAGCTCGATGGTCGCGGTGAGGAACTTGTCGTTCATGCCGTCCCGCGGCCAGCGGACCACCTTCTCCTCCAGCGCTGAGTGCCTCGCCTCCATGGCGGCTCTGCGCTCGGCGGGCACCGCCCCGGACTCGAGGCTCATATGGAGCCCGAAGAACTCAGAGAGTTCTCCGGCCGGGAAGTCGAGGGGGGGAGAGCCATGCATGGCCAGCACGAGGATATCCCTCATGACTTCGTCTCCACCGCCTTCATGGCTTCGGCGAGGTCGGCCAGCCCCTCCATCGCACAACCATCAACCGCCTTCGCCTCCTCGAGGAGCTCGATGCGCATGCTGTCGTCGACTTCGCTGCCCGCAACCTCCAGCAGGTTCCTGGCCACCCTTCCGAATGCGCTGGAGAGCCCGGTCGCCACGCCGGCCGCCTGGGGCCCGGCCGAGCATGCCAGCTCGTACATCCACGAAGAGGCCTTCTGCCTGCATTCAGACCAGACCAGGCCGCACCAGCGATTTCCCTGCGACGATCCGTGCCCCGACCTGACGGCCGACAGCCAGAGATCCCAGGCTCCCGGTCCTGAGGCGTAGGGCGCCTTCGACCACGCCTCGGGATGCCTGTGCATCTCGATGCCTGTCAGCACGCCCGCAGGAACCACGCCTGATGCGGCGGGCTCGCACATCCGCCAGGAGGTGAAGCCCACATGGATCTCGTCACCCAGCTCGCGCCAGGTGCCCCGGGTCATTCTCCGGGGCGGGTAGTCGGCGCAGCGCGGCCACGGGGCGGCTGTGTCGAAGCCCTCCTCGTCGTATCCGGTGATGAGCTGGTGTTCCATGCTGCACAGGGAGCAGGGCACGCCCCCGTCCAGGCTGCTGCGGAGCAGCTCTTCGACCTCGCTTCGCTCTGCCCGGTCGCTCGAGGTGGAGAAGAAGCCCAGATCGCGCGCTTCGACTCCCATTCCGCCGAGCCTCTCGAGCGCCGCCCTCCAGTTCCAGACATACGGCGCGCTGGGACAGAGCTGCTCGTGGATGTTGATGAAGAAGGCGAGCCCCGTGGAGCCGAATGCTTCCGCATCGGTCACCGCCTTCCCGTAGTAGTCGAGCACGCCCTTCACCACGCCCATCAGCGTCGTGTTGAACGGATACATGCGGATCCCGTTCATGCGCATCTCGATGAGCCTCCAATCGAAGTCTGTCGCGCCACGGCGGCCGGAGTCCCGTGGAAAGGGGCTATGCCGTCAGAGGCGCGGAGCGCCGGGGGTCGACCATGTCACGACAACCGACATCTGCTCGGGTGTCTCGGGGCCGGAGCCTGCGGAGGACACCGCTGCGAGGGCGGCCTCACAGCCCATGCCCAGCTGCCTGAGTATGCATGCTGCCGCCATCCCCGTCCTGCCTATGCCGGCCCCGCAGTGGACCAGGAGGATACCGCCCTGCGTCAGCAGCTCCGCCGCCCGCGAAACCGCCGCGGAGAAGACGGCCTTGTCCGACGGCACTCCGAAGTCCGCGATTCCGCATACCGAGACCCTGAAGGGCAGGAGGCCGGCCTTCAGTGCGCGGGCGTACTCCGGCGACCTCCTCTCGATCTCCTCCACCGCGGAGAGGCTGAGAACCTCTTCTATGCAGGCCCCGGATGCGCGGTCTGTGAACTCAGCCAGGGGCTCCTCGCGGCCGGGCATCGAATGGAGGTAAAGCTCTCCCGGGACGCCTGGCAGGTGCACCCTGCGGAAGGGGCTCATCCAGCTCCTCTCATGGACGACGAAAAGGGCCGGCCCCTGCAGGGGACCCCGGAGGATCCGCAGACAGGAGCCGGCCCGGGACGAGATCCGCTACCTGATCACCATCACGCTTGAGGTGGCCGTGCCCGCCTCGGAGTCGAGGCGGACGAGGTAGACGCCTGCCGACAGGGGCTCACCGCTCTGCGTCAGACCGTCGAAGGCGATGACGCCCTGCGCCGAGGCCTGCGCGACCTCGTCGAACGACCTGACGAGCCTGCCCGAGATGTCGAAGAGGCTCATCCTGAACGATCCGGGCTGCGGGAGCGACCAGGCGACGCTGAAACCCGAGCTGACAGGATTGGGCCAGGCAGGGCCGAGGACCGGAGTCGCGACCTGGGGGGTTCCGCCGTCACCGACGCCCGTCTGGTAGGGAACGAAGAGCAGGGCCGGATCGCCGAGGAGGTTGTTCTCCTGCAGCACCCAGTTCTGCATGCTCATGCCGCCGGCGGCCTTGAAGGCGTCCTTGGCCGCGGCCTGGGCGTCGCCCACCCTTTGGATTCCGTTGACGAAGAGCTGGTTCGCGAAGTGGACCTCGAGGTGCTCGGACGGGCCCATGGAGGGAGGCGAGCCGTATCCGTTGTTCGAGTTGCACATGACGGCAACCATGCCCCCGCCCGTCCACATCATCAGCCTCTCGGCCACGCATCCGTTCACCGAGAGCTCGCCCGCGAGGCAGGCGATGGAATGGAGGACCGGGAGCTTGCCCCAGTTGGTCAGGCCGGTGTAGTTCTGATTCGTGATCATGTTGGCCGGGTTGTAGTACCAGTAGATGCCAGAGGAGAAGCCGTGACCCTGGGGGCTCACGTAGCTCACTCCCTGGTTGAGGATGTCGATCTGGTTCGTCGGGTGCCCCGAGCTGTTCTCGTAGAGCTTGTACTGGGTCCAGGAGTCGGGAATCCGGTTGGAGATCGAATCGCAGACGAAGCTCCCCCAGTACCCGGACTCGGGCCACAGGCCTGCGCCGCAGAGGAGTGCGGAGGTCCTCCAGGCGCCTTCCAGCGGGGCTGTCTCGTACTCGACGGTGCGCTGGACCATCGACGCGATCTGGGAGGTCGTGTTGGAGCTGAACCGCCCCACGGAGATGTCGGCGTAGTAGTCGAGGCCGTCGGTGTTCTCCCCGTACAGGTGGTCGCCGTCGCTGTCCCAGGTGTTGTCGAGATCGCTGTAATAGAGGTCCGCGGTCTCGTTCAGAGTGACGCCCGAGGTGAAGAGGCTGGAGATGCGATGGGTCTCGCTCCAGTCACCCACGACGAGGGCGTAGATCAGACCGTGGTTCTGGAACGCGTCCTTCAGGTAGTTGCGGATCTTCTCGGGGCTGTCATAGCCGGTGTAGTTGGAGTAGATCCAGTCGAGGGACACGAACTCGGCGCTCATGCCGAGGCTGTTCCGCAGGTCGACGAGGGGCTGGAGAGTGCTCTCGAGCGACGCGGCGCCGATGACGACCCAGGTGCCCCAGTCGGTCCCTCCCGAAGTCGAGCGGACCGAAGGCCTGCAGGAAGCCAGGTCGCCGGGATTGTCGACGAAGGTGGCGACGATCTGCGAGGCCGACTGCACCTGGTTGTCGGTGAGGCTGAGGACCGGAACCGACGGGTCGAAGTCGTACGACAGGGTGACCCTGGCGGAGGTGATGACGGAAAGCCTGCCCGAGACAGGGTTGTAGCGGAACGGGCAGATCGTCGCGGTGGCCAGCCTGAAACCGGTCCGATTGCCGTTCTCGACCGAGACGACGGGGCTCGAGGGGAACGCGGAGTCGTCGAGATAGATCGCCGGGTTCCTGTATACAGGTCCCGGCTCGGATCCCAGCGGCATGCTCCTCACGGGCATCAGGTCGTAGGACTCGCCGACCTGTGCTTCCGTGAGCACTTCGATTTCGGCCCCGGTCGCTGTCATGCCCTGGGGGATGACGAAGCAGCTGGTGATCGAGGGAAGCGCGGGGCTGCCCTCCTCGAAGCAGACGACCCCTTCGGGCCACCACACCATGTCATGGCCTTCGAAGGTTGTCATCTCATAATCGCCGGCCTGCATGTCCAGGTCGAACGAGATGGTTCCCGCGGAGACCGCCCCGGGGAGCAGCGCCATCGCGAGCATCAGGATCAAGGGGAGAGACCGCCCGGATACACCCTTCCNCCTGTTCATCCCATGTCCCTTCAATATTCCTGGGTACATTCCCTACGATGCCGGTACACTTGCCCCAACGCCGTCACGGGTCAAGAACTCCGTGAACCGGGAAAAGTGCCCCGTCAGGTCGGCCTTCGCCGGGTCGGGGGGTTTCCGCCGATGATCTCGGCTCTCCTGAAGCAGCTGACGGCGTGGTCGTTCACCAGACCNGTGGCCTGCATGTGGGCGTAGCAGATGGTGGAGCCGACGAAGCGGAATCCCCTCCTCTTCATGTCTGCGCTCATGGNGTCGGACTCCGGGCTCGTGGCCCTGTAGTCCTCCGGGCCCCTGATCTCGTGGACGATGGGGAGGCCTCCCACGAAGCTCCACATGTAGGGGTCGAAACCGCCCATCTCGTCCTGGACCTCCAGGAAGGCTGCCGCGTTCGTGACCGCGGCCTGCACCTTGGCCCTGTTCCTGATTATGCCGGGGTTCAGGAGCAGACCCTCCACCCTGCTTCCGTCGAACCTCGCCACCCTCGCGGGATCGAAGCCCTCGAACGCCTCCCTGTAGTTCTCCCGTTTCCGCAGCACGGTCTTCCAGCTCAGCCCCGCCTGCGCTCCCTCGAGGGTCAGGAACTCGAACCAGAGCCTGTCATCGTGGACCGGGACGCCCCACTCCCTGTCGTGATACGCGACATACAGATCGTCGTCCGCCGCAACCCAGGGGCATCTGACGGGAGGATCAGGATTCTTCTCGCCCATCTCTCCGCTCCGATCGGGTGCAGAACCCGACGGAAAGCCGGCCGGAGGGGCCGGACGCAACTCGGGGTCGGGGCAGGAAACGAGCCTCTACCCGAACCAGATGCNCGCCATCGGCAGCAGCATGAAGGCAGCCGCGATCAACAGGCCCTGCGGCCACATGAGCACGCCGGGCACCACCAGGCACCACGCGGCCAGCACGGGGGACAGGGTTCCGCTCATNGCTCTCCCCCGGTGTCTCTCGNGCCGGCCACAGGCCTGATCCTTGCCGGCCAGATCTCTACGAACGGGGTCCCCTCTATCTCCATCGACTCCAGCCTGCCCTCGATCTCGACGTCCATGCCCTCCCAGGTGGAAAGGACATCTGAGGTCCCGCAGTATATGTCGAGCATCGTGCCGTCGGCCTGGCGGAGCTTCCAGGGGTTGTATCGCATGACGAAGGANGGGGCGTCGGAGCCTGGCTCGTGGAGCACGGCGCCCGAGAANATGGTTCCCGTGCCTGGCGCCAGGTCGTTCCAGTCCTGGTCCTCGAACAGCTCCTGCCAGGGAGCAGGCGATGCGGGTCCGGGCTGGCTCGATCGAGTGCAGGGACAGGCAGCGAGCAGGGCGAGACCCGCCATTGCGGCGGTGAGTGCCGGCATGCGCGATCCAGACGTCATGAATTCCTCCCCTGTGGTGAACCGGCCCCGGAAGACCCCGGATCCGGGAGAGGCCGGGCGCCGAGTTCCGAAACCACCTTCGCGATGAGCCTCGACCTCGTTTCCGGGCGCTTCACGGACTCGATGGCGGCGACTGCCTGCCTGCGGGCGGTGTAGCTGGAGCCGTCGAAACGCCCGGAGGCTCCGGGGACGGCATCCAGAGCTGCCCTGAGATCCCCGGGCACCGAAACGGTCCTCGGCTCGGTGTCTTCGGAGAGAGAGATCCGGACGGTGCTCCCCGGGCCTTTCCCGAGCTTCCGCCGGATTTCCCTGGGCACGGGCAGCAGGTGGCAGGGCAGGCCCATCCTGACGATGGAGCACCTGCAGGAGATGCCGTCCATGAGAGCGATGACCCTGACTCGCTTCCTCCCGAAGACGGACTCCACATCGAAGGGCACCCTGACGAACGCCCCTCCTCCTCCGGCGTCCTCTATCAGGGCATCGAAGTCCGGAAGCGCGACAGGAGCGGGTTCGGAGGACATCTCGCCTAGAGCCCCCATCCTCTCCTCAGCAGAATGCCTGCGATAACCAGGAGCAGCGCNACCAGGAGCGGGACNACACAGGCATAGAAAAGCGGACCGACGCTGCCGGCGGTCTCGAGGGTCGCCTTCCTGTATCGCCGGATGTTGCCGACCAGGAACGACCCGATAAACGGGAACGGAGTGCGCGTGCCCCGCCGGTCGAGCCAGGCCGTGATCAGGACGGCCGATACGACCGCACCGAGTCCGCAGATGGCTGCAAAGAAGAACAGGAAGCCGGAAACGAACATGCTCGAACCCCTCTCGCTGCCGATGGATCGGGGACGCCATCGGGGCTAATATGCGACGAGGTCCGGGCACCGCCCGCTGTTGCCCCACGGCCCGGCAGTGGCGAGATTCGATAATCCTGANCCAGGGAGGCACAATGGTAGCGTTCATCGCCCTGGCGGCCGTCCTGCAGACTGCGGGATGGCCAGGCNCCGAGAGCAGGGCCGATTACCGGATGGACATCCGCCTCCTCCCCGACAGCGTCCTCGTGCGGGGCTCGACGGAGATCACCTTCATCCCGGCCTTTCCCGCCGATACTCTCTGGCTCCACCTCTACCCCAACGCATATCGCGACCCGTCCACGGCATTCGCGACCGACCAGGCCGAGTGGGGCGACTACAGCTTCGCCGAGGCGTCCGATGACGGCTTTGGATGGATTGCCCTCGACGGCTGGACGCTCGACGGGGACAGCATCCAGGTGCTGGTCGACGAGACCCTGGGNTTCATCCCCCTCGATTCCGCGGCGGCACCCGGCGACACACTCGTCCTGGCCGGGCGCTTCGATGTAAAGGTTCCGACCATCTGGAGCCGCATGGGGCACGACGGCGACCATTACGAGATGAGCCAGTGGTATCCCAAGATGTGCGTGCTCGACGACCGGGGCTGGCATCTGAGCCGATACCATTCCGAGGGAGAGTTCTACGGGGACTATGGCAGCTACGACGTTACGCTCGCGCTGCCGGACAGCATGGTGACCGCGGCGACCGGGCACCTCGACTCGATCGGCTTCAGCCCCGACTCCTCCACCCGCGTCGAGCGCTGGGTGGCGGAACCTGTGCACGACTTCGCCTGGGTCGCCGATCCCGCTTTCATGCTGCTCGAGCACAACTTCATCTATCCCGACTCCCTCGGCGGGAACATCGTGAGGATCCACGTGGCCGCGCAGGAGGACGAGATCGAGGAGTGGGAGGATGCCGGCGCATGGACCGACTCGACTCTTCTCTACTGCGGGGAATGGTACGGACCGTATCCGTACGATGACCTCTGGGTTGTCCAGAGTGCCTTCTACGGNGGCATGGAGTACCCGCAGCTGGTCCTGATAGGCCGCTTCGACATGCCCTTCGGCAGGTACTTCGAGATGGTGGTGATGCACGAAGTCGGCCACCAGTGGTTCTACGGCCTGCTGGGCAACGACGAGGTGGACGAGGCCTGGCTGGACGAGGGTATCAACAGCTTCAGCGAGATCCGGTACTTCGAGCGCAAGTACGGATTGCACGGGAACATGACCACGCTCCCGGGGTGGATCTCCGACAATTCCGATGCCGACGGCACAAGCGCGAGCTACGCAGGCATGGTTGCCGGCGGTGAGGAGGTGCCCGTCCTGAGCACATCGACCGAGGCCTCCGGAGGCAGGTACGACTACGGCGCCCTCTACTACTCCAAGCCGGCGCTCTTCATGAGGATGCTCCAGAACTCCATGGGGGGCGAGACCTTCGATCGGTTCATGCATATCCTCTTCGATCGATTCGCCTTCCACCATCCGCGGACGGAGGACGTCCAGGCGATCGCCGAGGAGGTCTCGGGGCGCCCGTGGCAGGCCGAGTTCGACACCTGGCTGCGCACCACGGCGTCGGCCGACGTCCGCGTGGACGACATCTCCTGGACCGGCGACTCGACGGTGGTGACGGTATCGGGCGACATCCCGCTCCCGGTCGAGCTGGATCTCGAGCTGACGCGCTGCGGGGCATCCGTGATGCGCAGGATAGGGCTCGAGCCGGGAAGATCCTCGACCATCAGCGTCCCCGGGCACTGGCGCCGTGCGGAGGTGGACCCGGAAACGCGGTACCTGGATCGGAACCCATGGAACAACTCGCTTCCGGAGGCGGGCAGGATCAGGCCGATGCTCATCCCCTACGAACAGCCATCGCGCTTCAACACATGGCTCCTCCCCCTGCCGGGGTGGGCGGACGGGACATGGGAGGCGGGTCTCTTCGGAATGACCCGCGCGGCGTCGACCAGGTCCGGAGGCCCTCTCGATGTATCCGGCATCTGGCGGCAGCCGCTCGGGGGCGACCGTGCAGGCATCTCCGGCATCTCGCTCGAGATCCCCCTGGATCGCTCGCCGAACTCCGGCTCCACGCTGGCATTCGATTACTGGTCGGGCTACGGGCGCGGACTGGTGTCCCTCGGCGCATCCTGGAATCACAGCGGGCCGTATCCATCCGATCCGAGCCACACCCTCTGGTCCTCCATCTCNTTNGAAGGGGTCGGAGACGACCCTGTCCNTGACGCCGGGGAATACTCGGCGGGCAGCGGGGCGGTGATCCAGGCCGGCGCTTCCAGATGGGANTGGACCAGGTCGGGCGCGAGATGGGGTCATGTCAGTCTGTGCGCAAGCCCGTCCTGGGATGGTGAAGAATGGGTCTCGGCCAGCTTCGAGGGCACTCTGACGCTTTCGGATCTCCCGTTCGATCCCGGCACGAGGCTGTTCGCCGGGAGGGTGTGGGGGGATGCGCCTCTGCAGCATCTGTACCGCCCGGGAGGCGGCCTGCAGGCAGGTGGCGTCATGGGCTGGATACTGCCGCCCGACGGGGATATCTCACCATCGGAGCATTACTTCGTCGAGTCAGGCCCCGCGCTTCCGGGCTACGGCGACGACCCTGCGAGGGGGAGGATAGGCATCGCGCTCGGCGAGACGCTGAAGATGCCCGTCCTGCCTTTGACACTGTTCGCCGATGCCGGCTGGATAGAGGGCTCGAGCAGGGACCTGACGGCGGCCGACATCATCTCAGACGCCGGGATAGGCGTGAATGCAGGCTTCGTGCAGGCCTGGTTCCCGGCGTGGGTGTCCGATCCCCTGCCGGGCGACGATCAGTGGGAGCTGCGCTGGCGGCTTGCCTTCAGCCTGTGGGGGCTCCCCTTCATGTTCTTCTAGCGGGGCAGCGAACTCCACTCCCCCGGATCCACGGGAAGCTCCGGGAGCGCCTCGCGGTTCAGACGAAGGCCATGCTCCGTCTCGGGTG
>JGI20214J51650_10000289_pt1 | contig 32144 bp, 25 predicted proteins | sample WetSurMetagenome_FD_51650 | JGI IMG/M metagenome (IMG submission 51650) | reverse complement strand
GAAAAAAATGCCCGTGAAGGCTATGCACAGATATTCATGGAGACACCATACCGCAATCAGAGGATGTTTGAGTCGGTTCTTTCAGTCTGCAGTGACAGCACNGTGCTTTGCATCGCTGTGGACNTTACACTTCCNGGNGAAAACATAAGGACAATGACAATTTCGGATTGGAAGAAAAACCAACCTTCAATAAATGACCGGCTGGCAATATTCATTATTCAGTGAGGCTCATCTACCCTTAATGTTTTTTTAGTTTTACAAGGTAGATCTGGAAAATAAATGGCGTAAAAGGTGAAACATAAAGGTTTCCCTGAGTACCGAAGGCAAGATTCGAAGGAGCAATTATTATTGACTTGCCGCCCTCATTCATATAAGTAATACCTTCATCAAATCCGGGAAGCGTTTTTCCCTCATTGACAAATACTTTAAGGGTATCGGTTGTACCGAAATTAGTTTCAAAAATCTGGGTGGTAAGGTACTGTAAAGCATAAAAAACATAAGCAGTATCATGAGTTTCAGCCCTGGCTCCTGTACCGGTAACAAGGTCAAAGTAATATAATCCGCTGCTCTTTTTCACAAAATCAATCGTATCATTACTTGCAAGGAAATTCGAAATATCTTGTTTTTCCTTCGCTTCAAGGTCATCAGTTTTAATTCCAGGATCGCAGGACACCAACGAGATCAGAGCTATTAAAACTGAAAACATAATAAAATACTTTAAAGAAATATATTTTGTCATATTCAGGTTTTTGAAATAATTTAAGCCTCAATAATCATTCCATTCTTTCTTCTGAAACGATACTAACATCATAAACAACGATACTTCTTGGAGGAATTTTCTTCCCGTCTCCAACAAGACCAAAAGCCAGAAAAGGAGGAAGTATAAAAACAGCCTGTCCTCCTTGTTTCAATAACCGCAGACCTTCATTCAGTCCGGGTTCAATGTCAGTTTTTCCAATTACAATCTGCCGGGGACCAGTATCATCAGATGAATAACACAGGGTACCGTCAATTAGCCGGCATTCATATTTAATTGATATCCTGTCGTCATCTTTTAAGAATTGACCACTACCCTCTTTTTTAATTAAGTACCATAACCCTGCAGACGATTCGGTCATTTTAAGACTCTTCCTTTCGATATAGTTCTGGATGATCTCCCTGTCTTTCTGAACAAGGTATCTGTTCAGTTCGGTCATTTCGCGGCTCCCGGGTTTTACTGCTGCTCTTTGATGATCCGTTTCATTTCTGCACGAGCCGGACAAGACGATTAAAAATGAAAATATGAAAACTTCTCTCCTCATTACTTAAAAAACGTTTTTCAGTCTGTCAGCGTTCTCTTCCAGAACTTTCAGAAAATACTTTATTGTATTCTCAAGAGTATCATAAGATTCTCCGCCTGAAGCATTCCTGTGGCCTCCGCCGGCAAAATACTTCGATGCAAATTCATTGACCGGGAATCTCCCCCTGGAACGGAAAGACAATTTTACAAAATTGTCTTTTTCAATAAAGAGAACTGAAAAGTTGATCCCTTTTATCGAAAGGGGCAGATTAACAAATCCTTCTGTATCTCCTTTTACATGGTTAAAATCAGTAAGGTCCTTTTTGGTAAGACTGATATATGCAGTCCGCAATTCACTTAAAACTGTCATTCGCTCATTCAGTGCCATCCCCATAAGTCTCATCCTGTCGGCTGAAAAATTATTATATATTTTATTCAGCAACAAATCTTTATCAATTCCTGATTCCAGAATACCAGCAATTATCCTTAGTGTCCTTCCGGTATACGAACCATGCTCAAAATTTCCTGTATCGGTTATTATGCCAACATATATGTCTTCTGAATAGGAATTATTAAGAAATGGCCCGCCATTCATTAAAGTAANCATTTCGTGGACAAGTTCTGAGGTCGAGCAGCTTGAAGGATCAGAAATGACCAGATCCGCAAATTCCTTTGGTTCAAGGTGGTGATCGATAATTACTTTTCTGGCAGTTGAACGGGTNACATATTCCTCAGCTTCACCAAGACGGTTAGGCTGATTGAAATCCATCATAAGAATCAAATCTGCCGAATCAATAAGTGAGATGCACCTCTTTCTTTTCCTGATAAATACATTGATTTTATCTGAGCCGTCCATCCATTTCAGAAACTCCTGAAGGTTATTCGGGCACATCATNCTGACCTTTTTGCCTTTGCCTTCGAGATAATGATATAGAGCTAACTGAGATCCAATAGCATCACCATCGGGATTGATATGACTTATGATCAAGATATTATCTGCGGAATCCAGAAGTTCCGACAATTCTTTTGTATATTTGGCCAGTTCAAACAATTTTATCTTTGCGAAATCAAGGGGTTAAAGATAGAAAATAATCCTTTAGGCATATTTGTATTGCAGAATATCATAAAACGATGCTGATGAACGGAAAGTATACATTTTCAATTATTAAGCCTAATGCTGTTAGAACCGGTAAAACCGGACCGATCCTGTCAATGATGAATGAAGGCGGATTTGAAATTACAGCCATCAAAATGGTACAGATGACTTTACTTCAGGCTGAAACATTTTATGAAGTCCACAAAGGCAAACCTTTTTATGATGAGCTTGTTGAATTCATGACCAGTGGTCCTGTTGTNGTACTTATCCTGAAACACGAAAATGCAGTTGAGGAGTTCCGCAGACTGATTGGGGCCACCGACCCGAATAAAGCTGAACCAGGTACTATCAGGAAGACNTTTGCAGTTTCGGTAAAGATGAATGCTGTCCATGGTTCTGACAGTGATGAAAACGCAGTGCGTGAATCCAATTTCTTCTTTTCGGATATTGAAAGATTCAGATAAATCAATGACATCATACACGCCCCTCGCTCCTGCCGGGAAAAAAAAGCTTGAAAAGTATTCATCAGCGTTTACACTCTCCGACATGGAGATTTTTATTTTCCCTGAGCTGTTTTATCCCCTTGTTCTGGCAAATATCATGTCACCGGTAATCTGGCAATGGCGGGATGACCCATGGTTTAAAGATATTGAGAAAAAAAGCTTTACTTATAAGGTCAACAGGATAAAACAATATATAATCCAGAACTATGTCTTCAACCTGGATCTCTCGACCTGGGGCCTGACAACAAAAACCAGGGAGATNGCGCGATTCAGTGAATTCTTTGACATGGAGTTGCTGAAGCAATCTAATGCACTTTTCGGCTATGAAGGAGACAAGTATTATTTTGATATAGATATCAGGAAGCACTTCGGGCTTGACAAGTATACAACCGATGTGATTCCATACTGGAAGACTGAAACGGTGGAAGCTATGACTGCTTTCAGGTTCAGGGAGAACTTTTCGACCGGTGCAGGTGAATGTGTTTCATTATCTTCACTATACGCGGCAGCAATGTTTATTGTAGGAAGAATACCCCTCGAAAAAATATTCCTTATTGCAACACCTCTGCATTCCCAGAACTTCATAATTGAAAAAGAGGGCCTTATAACAAACAACAGGAGAATTGTCACCCGGAACATGTGGTACAATGGCACATCATTATCTGAAAAGGCAAGGCGGGCTCTTGAAAATGAACGTGTCACAATTGTTTCTCATATATCAGGATATATACATACCATTTACAATGAGGCTACAATAAACAGAGATGCCTACAATCATTTTTCATCAAAACTCAGGGAATTTCTTATCAGTCCTGTCACAGATCTTGTATTCATAAATTTTCTCCGCTTCAAGTCAAAATACAAGACCCTTTTCCAGTATATGTGCGAATGTTCCGGCAAAAAGCGTTACATAGCACTTGAAAAGATGTTCGAATATGAACATACGAGCAAGCACAACGTATCATTGGAATCAAGAGCTTTGCTGGTCAATGAGATTGAAGGTGATGAATTCAATCTGAGCCCCATTCCGGGAAAGATAATGCTGAATGACATTGAAAACATTTTCGCAAACGGCAAAGAGAAAAACCTGGATGAGTTCAGGGCNGAGTTCATGAAATCATCCGGTGATATAAGCGAAAGCATTCTGATTGAATTGTTAAGTGATCTACATAATTTCATTAATACTGAACCCGATATTCCCGGCACTGATAAAGTTTTCCTCAATCCGCAGATACCATCCATTTCGCCGGAACAAANCCGTGAAAAAATTAATGGTACAATAAATGATCTGGCTGATAAATCTGAAACAGCTTTGCTNGCGATGTACGTTTACAGGCAGATGGACCGAATAGACTGGGTGCCATTTGTCAAAGCTTCAATGGAGAGGAATCCTGTCAGCTTCACAGACCTGAATGGCAGTTCAGTAAAGAAGGTATATGAGATTCTTAATTCACTTGTCAATGAATCGATTTACGAGGGAAACAGGCTTGCTCTTCCTGACGAGGTCTGGAATTTCAGGCGTGGCGATGGTATAGAAAAAGCTTTCCTGCTGGCTGATTTTGTTGTACAGAAGAATTCTGAGGCGTCGCTTGTGATAGAAATAATGAACGAGAATGTAATACTTAATTACGAAAATGAGGATTACTTTTTTGTTTCTTCAAAATCATTCAGGAAGTCCATTGCGATCTCGGGTATTAACTATATTGTAACCGACCTATCTTAAAACAATATCCTTTATTACTTCCCGGCCCGACCTGGCATTCAGTTTTTCCCTGAGAGCCTCTTTCAGCATCATCAGTTCGTTCCTTGCAACAGATGAATTCAGGTGAACATAAAGGACATGATCTTTTATAAATACTCTTGATGTCCTTGTTGAAATAGCTTTTCCGACGATTTCTTCCCATGAATTAATAAGATTTACCTCTAAAAGCTTTCCTTCAAGGTTCATTTCCCTGATGTAATCTTTCATGGCTTCAGCCAGTGTTATGGTCCTGCTTCTTCTCATACAATCTGATTACCATTTTGAATTATCTCATCTATTCCGGTTACCCCGATCCTGAACAACTTGTAGTCGGTGCCAAGAGTAACAAGGATATCATGAAGCCTGTCCATATGAGTATCAGTAATAAAGATCTGTCCGAAACGATGATTACCCACAAGTCGTATTATCTGTGCAACCCTGTCAGCATCGAATTTGTCAAATATGTCATCAAGCAGCAATATAGGTGAAAATCCTGCTTTTCTTTTTATATACTCGAATTTGGCAAGTTTGAGCGCTACAAGATAAGACTTCTGCTGCCCCTGGGAACCCAGCGATTTAACCGGGTAACCATCCATTTCGAAGAGAAGGTCATCCTTATGAATTCCTACCGTAGTGTACTCAAGCGATCTGTCTTTGTTTTTCGCATCGTTAAGGATCTCAGCAAAGTCCCCCGCGCCGAGATGTGACCTGTATCTGAGGCTTACCTTTTCTTTCTCATTTGAGACCATGGAATAATACTCCCTGAATACGGGTATCAGCTCGTTTATCAGCATATCTCTTTCCGCATGGACAAATGAACCGTACCTTATAAGCTGGACATCCCATATGGAAAGCATTTCGTCATCGAAGCTGTTAGAAACACTGAAATCCCTCAGCAGCCTGTTTCTCTGCTGTAATGCCTTGTTGTAATTCAGTGCTGAATCGAGGTATTCGGCATTATACTGACTTATGATCTTATTCATGAATTTCCTTCTTTCCTCACTTCCTTCGCTAATGAGGGCACTATCGGCCGGGGAGATCATAACTACCGGATATCTGCCAACATGATCGGACAATCTCCCATATTCCTTTCCGTTACGCTTCAGCATCTTCTGCTTCTGCCTGTGAAATGAACAGAAAATATTATCTTCCTCGCTGTCCTTGACAAATAATCCCTGAATTATGAAAAAATCCTCCTCGTGCCTGATACTTGTACTGTCAATATTATTAAAAAAGCTTTTGGTCAGAGAGAGATAATGGATTGCGTCCAGAATATTTGTTTTTCCCACACCGTTATTGCCGACAATGCAATTGATTCTGGATGAAAATTCCAGATCTGCCTGGGTGTAGTTCTTGAAATTGGTCAGGGAGAGTTTTTTCAGGTACATTTTGAGGTTCGCAGTTCAGGGTTTGGGGTACNGGAAATGAATACAAACATTTATCGTGCTAAGTTATGAAAAAAGTAACTGTTAACATAATTATGACATTAAGTTATTGTTATTCAATGTTTTAAGACTTTATGTTGTTATTTCCATTTTTTTATCTATTTATTTCAATATTACTTTAAAAGCACTACTTTTGCGGAGTTAATTTTTAAGTGTTTTAAGCATAAACTGTTATGGCAAAAAGTAATAAAGAAGATAATCCGACGGGTATAAAGAATGTTGAGGAAACATTGTCTAAAACAGAACAATTTCTGGAACAGAACTATAAACCATTATTAACCGGACTGGCTGTTGTGGTTGTTCTTGTTGGACTATTCTGGCTCGCAAGGCTATATCTGACAAAAAGAAATGATGAAGCACAGGCACAGATGTACCAGGCACAGAAATATCTTGAACTCGATTCAATAAACCTTGCATTGAACGGTGACGGAAACTACCTCGGGTTTCTCGACATCGCAAAGGAATATAAATTTACCAGGGCCGGGAATCTTGCAAGATATGGTGCAGGGATCTGTAATCTTCACCTTGGAAATTACCAGGAAGCCATTGATTTCCTGAATAAGTATTCAAAAAAAGATAAAGTCATTGGTTCGATAGCATTGGGTGCAACAGGTGATGCTTACGTGGAGCTTGGCAACACAGGTAAGGCAATTACAAATTATCTTGAAGCAGCTGAGTTCGGTGCGAACTCATTCAATACTCCGCTCTTCCTTATGAAGGCAGCTGAGCTTTATGAACTTGAGGGCAAATATGCAGAAGCACTTAAAATATACGAACGGATCAAGGAGGAGTACCCGACAAGCACCGAAGGATCTTCGATCGATAAATATATAGCCAGGGCAAAACTCCTTTCAAAATAAATGAGCACATCCAATCTTTCAGATTATGATCTGGCAACGGTACCTGATGCCGGCAAAATGAGATTCGGAATAGTTGTTTCTGACTGGAACCATGACATTACTCACGCCTTGCTTGAAGGAGCAGTAAAAACTCTGAAAAAACATGGTACTACCGACAATAACATTGTTGTAAAACATGTTCCCGGAAGTTTCGAGCTTACACTGGGCGCCCAGTTTCTTGCAGAATATGATGATCTTGATGCAATTATCTGCCTGGGCTGCATAATCCAGGGAGAAACACCTCATTTCACTTATATCTGTCAGAGTGTTACATATGGTATAACCAAGCTTAATCTCGAATATAACATTCCCTTCATATTTGGTGTACTGACTACTCTTAATCATGAACAGGCACNCGACAGGGCTGGNGGAAAGCATGGGAACAAGGGCGATGAAGCAGCAGTTACGGCTATTAAAATGGCAGCCCTCCAGTTTGAAATGGAATAAGACCTTTCCGCCGGTTTATCTCTGGCACAAACCCTTATAGGGACAATACACGCATTTGCTTGTATTACTGGTCATTCGGAAAGGTTCTTCAATGCTGAAGATTGCAGTGACAACTCCCCTCAATCCATCTAAAAAAGATTTCCTGACTCTGCTGTAATCATCCAGTATGATTTCACTGTTTTTTTCTTCCCTGATTATAAGATAATCGGNAAAATTATCATTCGTCAGTTCCTTTATCTTGTATATAGATGGGCGTAAGCCGGCTTCAGGATTCTCAATCAAATAGGCTTCACAGTATAATAATGTCTGTAGCCACCCGTCGAGCTCCTTTTTACGGTCGTCAGCGAACAGGTCATCTATAGAACTTATTTTTTGGGCTGTTTCACCCGTTTTATAATCCACGATTCTTACTCTGCCTCTAAGCCGGTCAATACGGTCAATGTTTCCTCCTGCTCTTACTATAAAGTTTTCCCCATCAGATTGAAAGGGAAACATGAAGGTGAATAACTGCTCAAGTCCTGTAATAGTGAAAGGGGTAAATGATCTGTCAGCGGCAAGTATCTTTTGCAGATAAATAAAGAGTATGTCCTTTATTATGAGATCATTCCCGCTTAAGGGCCTCATGATTTCAGAGCTGTAGTTATCAGCAATTGCAAGGTCGATTGCATAATTAAGATGACTTTGATCCTTTAAGACTGTGTCAATTGTACCTCCTGAAATCTCAATGTTCAAATAACCATCATAAATGCGCTTCATAATATGGTGCATAATCTGACCAAAGATGGCGTGATCAATTTCAGGGGAAATAACTTCTGGTTCCTTCAACCCGCTGACATACCTGTAGTAGAACCTCATCCTGCAATTGAGCCATGTATTTATCGCAGTAGGCGACAAAACAGCTTTGCTTGTGGAATCGGTATAAAGTGATTGAAGTCTTTTTATATGGAACTGTCTCTTTTGTACTTCCGACCCAATGGAGGCAGGGGTTCTTATGTCAAAGCTCAGATTCAGAACAGTGGGTTTTATTATCTGTTCATATTTAAGCTGGGTTAGAAACCTGCTCATCTCCCCTGTTCTTAATCCTGTTGAGTCAGAATTGTAAATGAATGTCACGTTCTCGGCCCTGTGCAAAAGCCGGAAAAAATGGTATGCATAAATTGACTCCTGATGATTAACGACTGGCAGATCAAAAGCCTCCCTGATACTGAATGGAATAAATGTGGAACCGGAAGTGACTGAAGGCAGGATTCCTTCATTGACAGAAAGTAATACAACATTCCTGAAATCAAGTGCACGTGTTTCAAGAAATCCCATAATCTGAATACCTGACAAGGGTTCACCTGTAAACGGAACCGACTGGCTCCTAAGGACCTTGTCCAGGATCCTTATATAAGTCTCATTCCTGAAGCTTAAGCCGGGGTAATTTATAATAGTCTCCAGACGGTTAAGCGACTTCAAAACAGAAAAAATGAACTCATTTATGAGTCTCTTTTGCATTCCCTGACCAGGTGAAACTTCGTCATCCTGTTGGACCCCGGCCGGGATGACTGACAGAATTTCTCTCAAATAATCCGAGAGCTGAAGCGGGTTGACCCGTTTTGTAAAGATGGTTTTAAGGATCTCTGACCTGCATAGAAAATCGGACGGCATCCTGATCAGGTTATTTTCATTTATTTCATTAATAATCTGATCTTTATCCTTATCAATTAAGTTGCCTATAAGCTGATGTCTGAGTATTTCCAGAACCTCTGCATAACCAAACCAGGTTTTGCCATTTTCAACTGATGAATTACGCTGAAGATTCAGTAAATGCCTTATCAGGCTGTAAACACCAGTCATTTTCAGCGGGTAGCCCATTGTAATATTAATATCACCAATTTCTCCCGGCAGACTTGTAAGAACAGGTACTATAAGATTCTCATCAGCCAAGATAACAGCAGTATGATGAGCATTATCACTTGTAATACCCTTCAGGCCACTAAGCACTTCAGGGATAAGTTTTACCTGTGCAATATCGGAAGTCGTCTCAATTATCTTTCTTGAAATTCTTTCATCCCTCGCGGTAAGGAGTGTATCGTAATTCCAGTCATCAGGCATATCGTTCCCAAGTGCTTTAATATTACCTGTCATGAACCTTCCTGCCGAATTAAGCTTTCCTGCCCTGATATATGAGACATCATAATCCCAGTAAAACTTTGCCCTGCCTTCATCCCTGAGTTTTTTCATGAAGGACAATTCGCAATTATTAAGGGCATTGAAGCCGATGAAATGTACCTTGTCCCAGTATATTTCAGGAAGATTGCCACTCAGGTACTTTTCAGCAACATCCCTTAAAATCATTCCTTCATAGGCAAGATTTCTGGCACGCAGCATACTCTTAAATCCGCCATAAAGATCATTCAGAAGAGACCATATTGAAATAAAACCTGTTTTTTGAGGGGATTGCTTTTCAGGTTCAAAATTCTTCCAGAACTTCTTTATAATTTCAGCCTGCTCCCTGTCGATATCTCCGAACTGATAATCTATATCCTTGAGATCCTGCACATTGCGAAAAAGAACCGAAGGCTTGGCCATATACTTGTCAATATCGTCGAAATCATTCAGAAGCATATCGCCCCAGAAATAAAATTCATCAAAGCTCTCAGCAGATTTATTTAATTCCCGGTACACTTTATATAGCTCGAAAAGAAGAATCTCATTTTCGGCTACAGTGAGTTCAGAAAATGAGCCGAAGAATTCATTTATTGTCAAGATTGAAGGACTCCATACCGGTCTGTCAAGCAGGGCTGCATAATATTTGAGAAAATAAAGCCCGGCACGCCGGCTTGGAAAAACCAGACAATGGTTCCTGATGTCACCACCGTTCTCTTCGTAAAGAAGTTTTGCTATACGTTGCAGAAAATAAACCATACTTTAATATTAGTCTTGCAGTCTTGCGGTCTTGCCGTTACGCCCTTACGCCTTTATGCCTTTATAAAGCCTNCCCTGCCATGTGTCAAGCTCTTCAAGTCTTTTTTCAATTAATCCTACTATTTGATCCGTCCTTTTCTTACCCCATACCTCCCTTGTCAGAAATCGCGGAGGAGCCTCTCCCGAAAACCTTTCTACCACGATACAGGGATTTAGCCTTTCCAGAAATTTTATTATAAAACCCAGGTAATCATCCCATGAAAAAATTTCAAAGTCCGAAGGATTGCTTTTATATTCTTCTTCCATTCTTGTTCCTTTGATTATCTGAAGCTGGTGGAACTTTACACTTTTCAGCGGCAGTTCAGAAATTATTTCTGCCTGATCGAGCATTTCTTCCCGTTTCTCTCCGGGGAGTCCGAAAATGAAATGAGCTCCTGTATTGAGACCTCTTGAAGCAGATGCTTGAAGTGCGTCAACAGCATCTTTGAAAGTGTGTCCCCGGTTAATCCTTGTCAGTGTCTTGTCATAACAAGATTCTATGCCGTATTCCAGGAGCAAAATGCATCTTTCCGAAAGTTCCTTGAGCAGATCAAGTATCTCACTGTTTATGCAGTCAGGTCTGGTTCCTATGACAAGCCCCTTGATGTCTTTATGCTTCAGCGCCTCATTATAAAGCCTGGATAAAGTGCCCGTNGAAGCATAGGTATTTGAATATGCCTGGAAATATGCCAGGTATGATCCGGCCCTTCTGTATCTCTTCCTGTGAAACTCAATTCCCTCGTCAATCTGTTCTGTAACTGATTTTGAAGGAAGGCAATATGATGGATTGAAAGCTTTATTGTTACAATAAGTACATCCACCGGTACCTTTTGATCCATCCCTGTTCGGACAGGTAAATCCGGCATCAATGGAGACCTTTTGCATCCTTTTACCGTACATTTTTTTAAAGTACTCGGAAAATGCGTTGAACCTACGTTCATGTCCCCATGGGTAAACAGTTGATATTTTCGTTCTTTCTTCCATCAGGCAGAGACTATTTTATCTGCATCCACGTACCACAGATATGCTTCTGAAACATCATACCCCATCACATTAAGTATCTTCCTGTACTGCCTTATCTGGTTCAGGTTTGCCTGGTTCTCTTTCCCGAACTTGAAATCAATTATCGAAGTCCTTCCTTCCCTTATTATTACCCTGTCGGGACGCCTGGTTGTCGAATCTGGCATCAGCACCGGTGACTCATTCAGAACCTGGTTTCCTTTATCAAACCAGTCCCTTACAACTGGCTGACTAATAAGATTTTTGATTTTNTCTGCTATCATATTTCCGTAAGGTTCACTGATCAATCCTTCGATGACTTTCTTTCTCACCGCCGTCTCAACATCATCAGATGAGTTAATTTCACCAAATATCTCATGCATTAGCTTCCCGTAGTTTATTTTCTCGCGGGCCCCCGATTTATCACCATCAAAATAATCTTCCCAGTGAAGCCGGAGCTTAAGTGAACCTGCATTGTCATTCACAGGATAATTATCTATTCTTAGCCCGCCCGGAATAGCCTTCTCCTCATTGATACTCGTAAGAATACCCAGTTCAAAAACCTGAGCCGAAGGATCAAAATGATTGTGAAGAAAAGTGTCGGACCCGTCAGGATGACTACCTTTAAAAACAAGTGCATCCCTGATTACAGCTGCAATTCTGTTCTCAGTGCGGGGTTGGGCTGGAGCAAAACCGATAATTGCATTTACAGCACGTGTAAACGCAACATACAGAAGATTAATGTTGTCAAGGTATGCCGAGTATTTTTCCTCAAGGTACTGGCCGGCAAAGATTGTTTCATCAAGGTTTGCCCTGTACCTTACGGGTATGATTCCAAGTTTATTAAAAGGCTCAATACCGGGATTGACCCAAAGAAAATTTGTATGAAATGGTTTATGGTCGAGGTTCCACGACAGAAATGGTAAAATTACAATACCGAACTCAAGTCCCTTTGATTTATGTACTGTCAGCACCTTCATAGAATCCTGCTGTTCAGGTACAGAAATTGATTTTTTTATTCCTTCTGAATCCCACCACTCAAGAAATGAAGTAATTCCCGGGTCCCTTCCTGATGCATGGCAAATTACTGCATCCTGAAAACTGCTCAGAAATGCGACATTGAAAGAATAGTTGCCAAGTCCGAAGAATCCTATAGTTTTCTCTGAAATATCCCATAATGTCAGAAATCTTATGCTGTCAAGGAATTCCACATAGCCTTCGGGGAAAAATCCTGCTGAAAATTCTATAAGATCATCCCCTTTCAACGGAATATCTCCTGCTTTTTCCTTTCCTGATGCAAGCAGGAAATACCTAAGCATTAGAGCTCTGGCAATCATATCTTGGGGATTGTCGAGGACTTTAAGAACGGCGATAATGAAATTCACTGCCGGAGAATTAGCGAGAAGAAGTGATTCGCCTGACACAATATTGAAATTATACCTCTCTCGTTTTTCGGAGGAGCACGACACACTGTAGTCTATTATCTTCTTCAATATCAGCGCACCCTCCTTATTGTCCCTTGCAAGAATACCGATATCGGATGCCCTGTAGCCCTTGTCCTGAATTGATTCGATAACCTCCGGAAGACGCTTCAGAACCTCTTCCTGCCATGATATCTCATCACTGTTTTCAATAAATTCAATTCTCACATACCCGTTCTCCTTTTTCCCGGGATCAATCTGCACGGCTTCAGAAAAGAGTTCCCGGAAAGCTGTTACAGGTTTATTATCTGATAACGAGGTATCTATCTGAAAAGGGATAATCGAAAAAAGGGAATTATTGAACCTTATAATTTCGGAACAGCTTCTGTAGTTAGTATTAAGAGGCTGTGACAAATAACGGACATTATCAACCTCTTTCTTAAGATCCCTGAGGATTCTCCAGTCGCTGTTCCGCCATCTGTAAATTGATTGCTTGATGTCGCCGACCACAAGATTATCAAATCCCCTGGCCATGCTGTCATCGATAAGCTGCCTGAAGTTTTTCCACTGTATGACAGATGTATCCTGAAATTCATCAATCATATAATTTTCAAAAGTATTTCCAACCTTCTCATAGATAAAAGGGGTCTGATCCTTTTCAGTGATCATGTATATCAGCTCGCCTGCGTCTGATAAAAGAAAGATGTTTTCATCCCTCGTGATCTGATGAACCTGGCTGAGAACATCGGATAATATCCCAAGTATATAAATATATGACAGGATAACATCAGCGGTCTTATAAAAGACAATGTTTTCATCAAAGTATTTAACAGTTTCTCCTACCGAATCTCCGAGGCCCTCCCGTATTGCTTCATCGAGCGGGGCAGCTGGTTCTCCCGATGACCANCGNGGAGGGTTTCCCAATGCTGCCCTGACATACGAATTTGGAGGCCGGATCTCTCCTTTTGAAATTGACCGNATAAAGCTGGCGACTCCTTTACCTTTCTGGAAAAACATATCATCAGAGAGATTGTATAAGTCAATTATATTCTGAGATTTCAGGCCCTTCTCCCTTAATACAGTGCTGAAGGAAGATTTTATTGACCTCATCTGGTTTATATATGATTTTAACAGCTCTTTATCCTGAAGCCTATTCTTTTCCTCCTGTGAGAGCAGCTTGAACTTTTCATTGAAAAGTTCAACTGCAAGTCCTGTTATACTTTTCCTCAAGTCCCAGGTTTTTCCTTCATCAATATTTGCCTTTGCGAAGTCCAGAAGCCAGTCCCTGATATTATTATCATAAGCTGCTGAAGCAATCATCCTGTCGACAGCGGTTGCAAGGATGTCTGTATGGTCGATTTCAATGTCGAAGCCTGAATTGAGACCAATATCGCGAGCAAATGCCCTTACAATTTTCTGATAGAAACTGTCGATGGTGCTGATCGAAAACCTTGAAAAATCATGCAGGATTGAATAGAGTATCTCCTTTGCTTCCCTCCTAAGGGTTTCTTCTGATTTAGATGTCGACTTTTTAAGTTCATCGAGATATTTTGAATTCTCTCCGACAGCCAGCTTATTAAGCTCATCAAGGATGCGGCCTTTCATTTCGGCTGTAGCCTTATGGGTAAAAGTCACCGCAAGTATTTTCCTGTAGCTTAATTTCGATCTGAAAAGCTTTTCAAGATAAATGCCGGCCAGCTGATGTGTTTTACCTGAACCTGCTGAGGCACTATATATTGTTAATCTTCCGACGTCCATAACCGGATAAAGTTAGCCATTTTAATTAACTTTGCGCAGTGAAGAAAAGGGTTGTAATAGGTTTATCGGGAGGGGTAGATTCAAGTGTTGCGGCCTGGCTCCTGAAGGAAAGCGGGTATGATGTTGCTGGTCTGTTCATGAAGAACTGGCACGATACTACCGGCCTTCTTCAGAGCGACTGCCATTGGGAAGACGATATAATGTTTGCTGAAATGGTGGCCCGTAAACTTGATATCCCGTTTTATTCAGTCGATCTCAGCGAACCATACAGGAAAAGGGTCGTTGATTATATGTTCTCTGAATATGAAAAAGGCCGAACCCCAAATCCTGATGTCCTATGCAACAGGGAAATAAAATTTGACTCGTTTTCTGATGAGGCAAGGAAATTAGGAGGTGACTTTGTAGCAACAGGTCATTATTGCCGGAAGGAAGTCGCCGGAACGGAAGACAAAAGGATTTACAGACTGTTGTGCGGGAAAGATGAGAATAAGGATCAGAGTTATTTCCTTTGTCAGCTCAGCCAGGAGCAGCTTCGATATGCAGTGTTCCCAATTGGCCACCTTACAAAACCGGAAGTCCGGTCCCTCGCTGACAAACTTGGGTTGCCAACAGCCCGCAGGAAAGACTCCCAGGGTATCTGCTTTGTCGGAAGAGTGCATCTGCCAACNTTCCTGCAACAGAAACTCAAGACTAAAAAGGGATCGGTGATTGAAATCCCCNGGGATTTCAGGCATAAGATCCGGGAAACCGGGTTCCCCGGCGAGGGGATTGATAATAATTTTCTAATCTCAGCATCACAACCATATCATTTTACGGCAGAATCAGGAAGAGTGATAGGGGAACACGACGGAGCTCACTTCTTCACAATCGGACAGAGAAAAGGAATAAATATAGGCGGTTTTAAGGAACCGTTATTTGTGATTGGAATTGGTATAACAGATAACCTGTTGTTTGTTGGAGAAGGGCAATCACATCAGGGACTTTACAGAAAAGGTCTGTTCATAAGAAGTGATGAGATCCACTGGATCAGGAACGATATGGAGATGAAAGAAGATGAAGTCAGGGAATACCAGGTCAGGATAAGATACCGACAGCCGCTGCAAAAGGCAAGATTATTCAGAAAGAAGAACGGCATTTACATAGTATTCCAGAAACTGCAGCGGGGCATAACACCGGGGCAGTTTGCCGCATGGTACGACGGGGAGGAATTGATAGGCTCTGGTGTCATTGACTGGTGAAGATTGCTTCCCACGCCCTGAGTGGTGCAATGNCGGTGGGCNATGGACAATTCCCCATTTGAAGGGANGCAGGGGGATGTAATTACATTGTAATTACATTACGACAACCGGTTTTTATAATCATCGTATCCGAATTCTTTAATCAGTCTGAATTTATTATCACGCGTCCAGATACCGATTGATGGATGGTGAACACCGTTGAAGGTTGTAGTCTTAACCATTGTATAATGGATCATATCGAGGAAGATGATCCTGTCTCCGGGATTAAGCTCATTGTCGAATGACCAGTCCCCCATAAAATCACCTGAAAGACACGAATTTCCTCCTAACCTGTAAGTCGGCTTACCCGGAATAGGGTCGGTGGCTCCAATAATTTTAGGTTTATATGGCATCTCAAGGCAATCAGGCATATGGGCAGTAAATGATACATCCAGAATGGCAGTTCTGATTCCCTTGTTCTCTACAATATCCTCGACATTCGAAACCAGTTCTCCCGTTTCCCATGCAAATGCGCTCCCGGGTTCCAGTATTAAGCTGAGTCCTGAACTCTCCCTGAATCTTGTTAATATCTTCACAAGATGATCTGTATTGTACCCTTTTCTGGTCATCAGGTGTCCTCCGCCCAGATTTATCCATTCAAGTCTGTGGAAGAATTTGCCGAATTTCAACTGAACTACCTCAAGGATTTTTTCAAGAGCATAAGAATCTGATTCAAAAAGTACGTGAAAATGTAGTCCCTCAATTTCTTCAGGCATTCCTTTCCTGATAAGATCATCTGCAGTGATCCCAAGACGCGAGCCCGGTGAACAGGGGTTATAAATATCATGGTCTATTTCAGAGAATTCGGGATTGATCCTCAGTCCAGGCGATATCTTACGCTGATAATTTGAAAGCACAGTTGAGTATTTATGGTACTGGGCCAGTGAATTGAAGGTCACATGCGAGCTGTATTTCAGAATTGACTCAAAATCAGCCTCTTTATATACCGGGGAATATGTATGTGCAAGAGCCCCTATTTCTTCGAAGCATAGCCGGGCTTCATCAGGGGAGCTGGCTGAGGCTCCGTTTATATATTCTCTAAGGATCGGGAAGACACCCCACATGGCAAATCCCTTGAAAGCAAGAATGATCTCAGTTCCTGAAACATCTGCAACATTCCTTATCAACAAGAGATTACTACGGAACCGTTCTTCGTCGATTACGTAACACGGTGAGGAAATCTGTGAATAGTCTATTTTCAAAACTAAAGGCTTTATGGCCTGAAGGCTTTGAGGCCTGAAGGCTTTGAGTGTGGGAAGTACCGTCACGCCATCACGCCTTCATGCCTTTATGCCTTTATGCCGTAGTTATAATTCCAGATCCACGTCGTGCAATTCAACCCAGGGCAAACCCAGCAGGTTAAGCTGTTTCATAAAAGGATCGGGATCAAATTCCTCAACATTAAAGACACCCGGCTTTTTCCATATTCCCTTGAGATACATCATTGCCCCGATGGCTGCCGGTACCCCCGTTGTGTAGCTTANACCCTGTGCACCTGTCTCCTTATATGCCGCTTCGTGACTGCAATTGTTATAGATGTAATAGGTCTTTTCCTTTCCGTTCTTAATACCTTTTATGCGGCATCCGATTGACGTCTGACCTTTATAGTTTTCCCCGAGTTCACCAGGATCGGGTAGTACTGCCTTCAGGAACTGGATCGGAACTATTTCGCGTCCGTTGAACATTACAGGTTCAATGCCTGCCATACCAATATTCTGGATTACCCTTAGATGGGTAAGATATTCCTGACCGAAAGTCATCCAGAACCTTGCCCTTTTAAGAGTCGGAAAATTCTTAACCAGCGATTCCAGCTCTTCATGATAAATAAGGTAAGATTCTTTCGGGCCTATTTCAGGATAATTGAGTGGTTTATGAATTTCGTGAGGTTTTGTATAAATCCATTTGCCATTTTCAAAATATTTTCCTTTCTGTGTAACCTCCCTGATGTTTATTTCGGGATTGAAATTTGTTGCAAACGGTTTACCATGGTCGCCGGCATTGCAGTCTACAATGTCAAGGTAATGCAATTCATCAAAATGATGCTTTGCTGCATAGGCTGTAAATACTGATGTCACACCCGGATCGAAACCGCAGCCCAGGATAGCTGTTAACCCTGCTTTTTTGTACCTGCCCTGGTAAGCCCACTGCCAGCTGTACTCGTATTTAGCCTCCTCGAGAGGTTCGTAATTGGCAGTATCAAGGTAGGACACTCCTTCGGCAAGGCAGGCATCCATAATATGGAGGTCCTGATATGGCAGAGCCACATTTACAACAATGTCTGGCTTAAAGCTTCTGATCAGGCTCCTAAGCTCCGGAACATTGTCGGCATCAATCTGAGCAGTCTTAATACGGTCAGAACCTGTCCTTGCCGCTATCGCATCACATTTCGATTTTGTGCGGCTTGCGTGGAGTATTTCAGTAAAAACTTCCGGCAGGGAAGTCATTTTGCTGATCACCACCGAACCAACACCTCCTGCTCCAATTACCAATACTTTTCCCATAGAAAAATAAGATTGACCAAAATTATCCAAATATAAGCCTTTTTAGCCAACTGACGAGCAACCANCAACCAGCAACAAGCAACTTGAAGTAATTTCTGCTTATATTTGAGGTTATATTTTCAGGATCAAAACATGAAGCTGATCAACCCTCTGATTATTCTGCGAATTTTAAGTACAATTCTTTTCATAGAGGCTATCTTTTTTCTGTTTTGCTTGCCAGTGGCGCATATCTATAATGAATCGCCATTCCCNTTCCTATGGTCATCATTGATTACCTCCGCAATTTCCGCATTGCTGTATTTTATCTCACGAAATGCCGATACCGGTAAATTCAGTAACAGAGATGGATACCTGTCTGTTACATTATCATGGATTATATTCACTATTCTGGGTTCTATACCCTATTTATTCAGTGGAACCATCCCATCATTTATAGATGCTGTTTTTGAATCCACATCAGGATTTTCAACGACAGGTTCATCGATTTTANAAGACGTCGAAATACTTCCATATTCAATTCTTTTCTGGAGAAGTCTGACACATTGGATTGGCGGACTGGGGATTATAGTCCTTGTAGTAATTGTACTCCCGTCGCTTAAAGTAAGTGGCTATCAGTTATTTAGTCTCGAATCATCCCTGAAGGAAAAGATCCATCCAAAGACCAAAGCGATTGGATTCAGGATTATGATTATTTACATGACCTTGACACTGATGGAAATCATTTTGCTGACTTTNGGAGATATGGATTTATTTGATAGTATCTGTCACTCTTTCGGNACTATTGCTACNGGTGGTTTTTCGACCAGGAACTTAAGCCTGATGTACTATTCTTCATACAGTCAATATATTGTGATGATATTCATGTTTATGGCCGGAACCAGTCAGGTTGTATATTATTTTATTGTAAAATTGAACTTCAGAAAGGTAAGGCAGAACGAAGAATTGTGGTTTTATATAGCAGTTGTCGTTCTTGCAGGTACAGTGGCTACGGGCATTCTTCTTACAAATACTACCAAACCTCTTGAAGTAGCTTTCAGAGAAGGGTTTTTCCAGGTCATATCAATCATTACATGTACTGGTTTTGCTTCGGCTGATTTCAATTTATGGCCTGTGGCGGGTACTGTTTTTTTGTTTTTACTCATGTTTTCAGGAGGTAGCACCGGTTCAACGAGCGGCGGAATAAAAATGGCCCGTCATCTGGTTGTATTGAAAAACATCAGGGGTGTTTTTACAAAACTAACTCACCCTAATATGGTGACCTCAATGAAATTAAATGGAAAAACAATAAATAATGATACCAATATTACTATAATCTCTTTTATAATTCTCTACATTTTCATATTCATTACCGGAACAGGAATAATTATTGCTACCGGATTAGATCCGGTAGCAGCTTCCAGTTCCGTTGCTACCTGTATGGCAGGAATCGGTCCGGGATTAGGCATTGTCGGTCCAATGAGTAATTATTCGGATATACCTGAGATAAGTAAGGTAGTACTAAGTCTGCTGATGATAATCGGAAGACTTGAGATAATTACAGTATTTGTTCTCTTTGGCAGATCATACTGGCGGCTATAATAAAATGTCATGCGGTTTGAAGTGTTGGGATGAAGATTTACCTTGATTTAATTTTCCTGGATCTCAAAAATACTCTGACTTTTTCCAGCTCTGCAGGGGTTCCGACATTAAACCAATAACCATCATCGTATCTAAAGGTATGTATATTTTGTGAAGCTGCCAGTTCAAGGTAAAGAGAGACGACAGTATAAATACCGTCCTTCATGTATTTAAAAATCTCTGGTTCGATAATCTGAATTGATGAGAATCCGATTCTCGTAAGCTTTTCCTCCTCCTTCTCGGCAAGTATTTTTTCTCCTGTTGCAATATTGCACCATCCTTTAAGCACACCACCTGAATTCACCAGAAGGAACCTGCTTCCTTCGCGGTTTCTTACGGCAAGTGTAGCCAGCCCCCTGTTTTTTAAATGATAATTATACAGAGAAGAGAGATCAAGGTCGGTAACGATGTCGGCATTGTAGACCAGAAAGGGTCTTTTGTCAAAAAAGTCTCTTGCTTTAAACAGCCCGCCTCCGTTCTCTAAAAGCAGGTCCCTTTCATCCGAAACAGTTATTTTATATCCAAGCTTTTTAAGCCGGTTTACCTCTTCTTCAACCATTCCGGCTAAATAATGGACATTGACAATTATGTCATCGAATCCATATCGCGAACATTTCTCAATTGCCAGTTGAAGAAGGGTTTTCCCGTTAATGTCGACAAGAACCTTTGGGATTGTCTCAGTAATTTTTCCCAGCCTTGTTCCTTTCCCAGCCGACATGATCATAGCTTTCATAAACCTGAACTTATAGATGCCCGTTACCTGCCAGTTTGGTAAAAATCGGCGTTTCACGTATTGATTTTACGGTGCTGTACAATTCGGCAAGCAGTATATGTTCGCCAGCATGGTCAATTAACTGGTTCAGCAGTCTAACACCCGGAACTATACTGTCGGTGAAAGTGGGCTTCTGCTCATACAATCCCCTGAATCCAAATGCACCAAGAGCCTGCATCACCCTTATCATGCTGAAACCGGAGTAATATCCGCGGAATTTTTGCTGGTCCTCTTTCGTGTCGCCGCAGAAATTATCTATATAATACGCAAGCAATGATTCCCTGTCGGTTTCGTTCATTGGAATTTTAGCATCGTAAAGCATTGAAGCAACATCATATTGCGGAGCACCTTTTCTTCCCCCCTGATAATCGATGAACCATGGCTCCTCTCCTACCACCATTACATTCGCTGTCTGAAAATCCCTGTAAAGAAAGTAGTCCTGACCTGTTTCCAGAAGATAATCGGCCAGCATATTGAAATCCTGTTCAAGCCTTCGTTCATTGAAGGGTACAGCCAGAAGCTTCAGAAGCATATATTTGAAATAATTCATATCCCACATCATCGACTGCCTGTCGAAGCTACGGTGCGGATAACAGAGGTCGAGGTCAAGACCATCAATTCCCCTGGTCTGGAACAGAATAAGCTTATCGAGGATTTTCCTGTACAGCTTCATAGTATCCTGGTCAAATGGAGCGATAACAGGCTTTTTATGGAGCCATGTGTAAAGGTTGTCATCCCCCAGATCCTGAAGATAATAGACTGACCTTTCAGGAAGATAACCGAACAATTCCGGCACCGGGAGAGANTTTTTNCTGAAATGATGCGTAAAACCAATAAAAGCATCGTTTTCTTCAGGATTTACATTAAATGCNCCGATAATTGTTTTATTTCCATCATGGATCCTGTAATATCTCCTGTCGGAGCCGGACCGGGGCAAAGGAACAACTTCATCTCCCGGGTGCCCGAAGATTTCTTTGTAACCCTCTGAAATAATTTTAATTATGTCGAGATCTTCCATGATCTAAAAATTACAATTTATTATCAATAAACTCACCCCTATCCCCTCCCAGGAGGGGAGCCTGACGCCTGATGCTAAAGCCTTATCAGTACTTTCTTCTTATACAAAATTAACGCAATACTCCAGATTAATAGCATATTGATTATTGCAAACATGAGGCTTCCGTTTATATTACCTGCAACAGGAACACATATCCTTTCATAAAACCATGTGTACAGNCTGATGGCATTACCATCATTGTGTAACNTAATAAGCAGCATTAATCTGGTCCAGATGCCGGCAAGAAAATATGAAAACAGNGCATTTGTACCGAAAATAATAAAAAAGAGACCCCACTTCCTGAAATTCAGGACATCTGCCAGCCAGTAGATAGCCGAAAAGACCATCATGGCAATACCTGAGGTATAGAGAACGTATGAGCTGGTCCACAGGGCTTTATTGATCGGGAACATCTTATTCCATAGTAGACCGAGTCCGAGCAGGGCGGCTCCTATAATAAGTGTCTTCAGAACATTTTTTCCTCCATCCGATTTTTTTCCCACAAGTTCTCCGGTATAATAACCGATTATCACTGTACAAATTGAAGGAACAGTACTTAACAATCCTTCTGGTTCGAATGGTATACCGAAACCTGTGTAAAGGTGTTTTGTTCCGAGAATCAACCTGTCGATCCTAAGGACTACATTTCCTTCGAGACTATAAGGGTAGGCCCCGCCGAAAAATGCAAGAACTGCCCAGTAGAGCAATAGCAGAACAGCTGTGACGATCCATAAATAATCACGATTGATTGTCATGCATATCAGTGCACCAAGTCCGTAAGCCAGAGCAATCCTCTGAAGCACCCCCATTATCCGGAGGGTTGAATAATCTCTGTCGAAAGATGGAAATATATTAAGGAAAAGACCGAGTGCGAAAATTGATGCTGTCCGCCTCGCTATTCTTAAAAATGAACTCCCGTTAAGTTCGTGTCCGTATTTTTTAAGAGAAAACCACATTGAGACACCAACAATAAACAGAAAAAACGGAAAAACAAGATCAGTGGGAGTACAACCGTGCCATTTGGCATGACGAAGCGGTGCGTAGACATACTGCCAGCTTCCGGGAGTGTTCACGATGATCATGAAAGCTATCGTCAATCCTCTGAATATATCAAGTGAAACAAGCCTGCCGGAACTTTTTTTCATATCACATTTATGTAAAAAGGCATAAAAATAAGAATATGTGACAAAACCCGTGATTATATTTACCGTAATTTCAGTTCAATTTATCGAATTTATTAAGAACCTGCATTTTATAAACCTGACGCCATGATAAACAAGATTTCAACTTTTTTCAGAATGATTTTGATCATACAGATCTTATTTAATCCGGNAGGATTGCAGGGCCAGGTAGTTGAAACCGGGCTGGAGATGCTTGTAAAAAGCAAATTTGAAGTACTGAAAGGAAAGAGAGTCGGCCTTATAACCAATCCCACAGGTGTTGACAGGAATCTTCGGTCCTNTATAGATATTATTTATAAAGCTCCCGGAGTCAGGCTGACCAGCCTGTACGGNCCGGAGCACGGAGTAAGGGGAGAATATACCGCCGGAGAAATAATCGGTTCCACAATCGATCCGTCGACACATCTGAAAGTTTCCAGCTTATATGGAAATACAAGAAAACCTACTAAAGAAATGCTTGAAGGTATTGATCTTCTGGTTTACGATATTCAGGACATAGGGTCACGATCTTACACATTCATAAGCACGCTTGGACTTGCAATGGAGGCTGCTGCAGAAAACAACATTCCTTTTATTGTTCTCGACAGGCCAAATCCTCTCGGAGGAGTGCGAATGGAGGGACCCCTTGTTGAAAAGGACTTCATCTCTTTTGTAAGTCAGTATCCTGTTCCTTATATCCATGGATTGACTGTCGGAGAACTGGCATTGTTTCTGAATGGTGAAGGATTGCTTAAAAACGGAATGAAATGCGATCTGAAAGTGATCAAAATGAATGGATGGAAAAGAGATATGTGTTTTGAGGAGACAGGATTGCCATGGGTACCATCATCACCTCATATTCCGCAGACAGCAACCAGCTACTTTTATCCTGCCACAGGCATAATCGGAGAACTTTACGTTGCAAGCATAGGTGTAGGTTACACCCTGCCATTTCAAACCTTCGCAACAGAGTGGATCAATGCCGATTCACTGACACAAAACCTTAATGCACTGGGGCTTCCAGGTCTGATTTTCCGACCGGTCCATTACAAACCGTATTACAGTGTCTCTCAGGGAAAAATGGTCCATGGGGTTCAAATCCATCTGATTGATAAATACAGGGCTCCCTTGTCAATGATCCAGTTTTATATTCTCCAGGAAGCTCATAAACTATGGCCTGGAAAAGACCTTTTCGCATTATGTGAAAAATCAAGGCTTGAAATGTTTGATAAGGTGTGCGGGACAGATAAAATAAGAAAAGAGTTCACTAAAAATTTCAGGACAGACTCAATCCTTGAATTATGGAATGGATCCGTTCCGACTTTCCGAAANAAAGTTCAGAAGTATCTTTTGTACTGAGTTATTAATAACTATCTGACCTCGCCTTCCATGCTCTTTTCAAGCTCATTTGCATGCATGAGAAACTCGTCCAGCTTCATTTCCTTATGAAATATCATTCCATGGGTTGCACGAATCTTAGGGCTTTCGTTTTCATAGAAGTAATCTTTCCCGAGTATAAGCTGAACCCTTTTGAATTGTTCTACCCAGACGTGCTGTGAAAGGTCGCTGAACGGTCCATCCAGTTCATAGCTGGGGAATGAAGCATTTACCTGGCTTATATAACAATCCTTGAACGATTTTTCCAAAACAGCCATTGAGTTAAGCGAGACAGGTGTGAAAACATTTACCTCCGACGGATGAAATCTGAACCAGACATTCCTGTAGCCAATAATTCGCAAATTTGATAGGTCCTCTTCCTGTTTCCAGATACTTAATGCCTTAGCCAGTGCCTTAAGAACTTTATAATGAGTATCGGGTCCCGAGCCTTCCGGATCGTAAGCCATGCTTACAACAGTAGGCCTTACCTCCCTCAGCATTTCCAGGATTGGTTCAACGTCGCGTTTGGTGTTCGGCTGCGGAGTGAATATATCACCAGTATAAAAGCCCAGCCGAAGGTGCTGAATGTCCTGGACTTTAACTCCGTAATGGGCCCAGACAAGTTCCTCTTCAAATTCGCGGATCATACCTTTAAGCTTCTGAATATCGGGTGGATTCTTCTCACCGCTATAGCTTGATTTCAGCAATTCAATATTCTTCTCTATCTGTCCTGTAAGCTCTTCCCTTGATTTCAGATTGTAAACATCGACCATCACTCTTATTATCCTGTGACAGACTCCCCTCAGCTTTCCAGGTTCATCTTTTGCCGCGATTTTATCGAGATAATGGCTTACATCTTTATCAAACTTGTACTTATAGCCCTTCTGAAAGAAATCAGGATATTCAATCATTTTGACCTTATCCTGTTCTATATGATTCAGGGTTTCCTGGAGAAAATTCTGAAGCATATCGTTTGTAACTGCTGTGAATCCTGAAGTGCAAACTGTAAAACGGAACCGGTTCGATGCTTCACGGAGGGTCGGGATAATACATGGGAAAATTCCAAGCATTATATCGTCATGATGCGGGCCGGTATGAAGGAAGGTCTGGTTTTGCTCTTTAGCGTTTCCCTTTACTATTTTTTGTTTTGTAGCTTCAATAACATCCTTGACCCTGTCGAGGCTCAGGCCAGGAATGAGACAACAGTATTTATCATTTTTCAGGTCTTCAATTTCAAGCTTATGGGCATATTTATCGATCTTCTGGCAAAGATCGAATACAGCCTTTTCGGTCTTTTCAAATGTCCAATCTCCTTCTCTGTAATATTTTTCAATGCTGTCATGAAGCCGGACTGCCGCTCCCTCGGTAAGGTAAAAACGTGCATTCTTTTGTCTCTGCAGGACAGTTGCCGGATAGAAGTTATCAGGGGGATTTTCCAATGCATTCCTTACCACCGGGGCCTTGGCTTCGCCGGCAGCAAATATTATCGCCACACCATCCGGGTTGTAAGTAATTGTACCCAGCCCGATTGTGATAACCAGCCTGTTCCTTGAAACTTCTATACCACCCAGATCACCTGCTGATGCAGCCTGGGCTTCGAAATTTGTTGCCGTAAGCCGGGTTGTTGAGTTATGATCGCTTCCNCGTGTATTGGAAGCTATTGCACCATCAGGGCCCATCCCTCCNAGGAAAAAACCTATCCCTCCCATATCCCNTATCTGGTTTTCATAATTTGTACACCAGTTGTCAATACGGAAAATGGACTCCTGCTGCAATTTTTCGAATAGTGAACCAGCTTCCCTGTTTCGAAGGGTCAGGTCAATCCGGTTATCCGGAAATATCTCCGTATAATGCTTATTCTGTGATAGTTTTATTTCATCAGCATTTATAAGCAATGCCTTTGCCGGATCAAGATTGAATCCCCTGATATAANAATTCCTTACATAATCGTAAAAACTGTTATGCTGTTCGGGATCTATAGGATAAAAGTCTTCAACCTGGACGAAATGCAACCCTCTCAGTGTCGGTTTCTTAACAATCGAGAGTCCGTGAGTTTCCATAATGATCCTGTTTTCTTTCTGATCCCATCCCTGCAACAGTCTGTTTGTCCATTTTATAAAATACTCCGGNGTTTTGCCTGTTGGCAGACTTATAACNCCCTCAGGATTTTCATTCACCCATTCAAGGAACCTTAGCGATGTCAGNAATCCAAGATCGGGGAAATTATGAACAACAATGTACGGGATAGCTGTTGAATGGATCCCTCTTCCGGAGCTTGAAAAGAATGACTGCTCGACTTTTGACAGTTCTATTGATTTCATTTTATTTGCATTTCTATGTATTTCTATTTATATCAACTTATTTCTTCTTTATTCCAAAAGCAGGATCTATTTTCAGAAATCTGATGGCTATCAGTCCCGGGATTGAACACAATATTACATAAATAAAGAAATGCTGGTAGCCAAGTGCCTCTTTCACAGTTCCGGAAATCATTCCTGGAAGCATCATTCCCAGTGCCATAAGCGAGGTTCCGATAGCATATTCTGCAGTTTTATATCTGCTTTCTCCCACATAATGAAGCATATAAAGCATGTAGGCAGTAAACCCGAATCCATACCCGAATTGTTCAAGTGCAATTGAAAGATAGATAGTAAGATCGCCGGGCATAGGCTGTACCTGAGAAAGATAGATATAAACACTTATCGGTATGTTCATACATAGTGCCATAATGAAGATAAGCTTTCTCAGCCCGAACCTGGCTGCCGTTATTCCTCCGAGAATTCCTCCGAGAGTAAGGCAAAGCATACCTATTGTTCCATATGCAATGCCGTACTGGGCAGATGTCAGACCGATCCCTCCCGAACTCCTTGAATCTACAAGAAAGGGTGTTGCAACCTTTACAAGCTGGGATTCGCCCAGCCGGTACAAAAGGAAGAAAATAAGCGCAGGGATAACGCCTGGTTTAGTAAAAAATGATACAAAAACCTCTTTGTAAACGCTCCATCCTATTTTTTCACTTGTGCTTTTTTCATCAGGACGTGGCAACATTATCCGGTTGTAGATGGCCAAAAGCAGCAGTAGAATACCGAGGATACCCAGGGAAACCATCCAGCTGAAAGCAATATTCCCGGCGGTGACCAGAAATTCTGATGAAGCCGAACCGGTAAGATTATGATTTACTTTAACAGAAGCAGCAACCGGTTTATTCCAGTTACTGCCTGTGAATTCAAACCTGCCNGTCTGCTTTTTGGAAAGGTCTATATCCTTGCTGCCCGATTTACGCACAACATTGACAACTACTGTTTCACCATTTTCAGGTGGAGCTGAGAGCGCTATATATACAACAGCAGAATCGATGGCTGACTTTCCCTCGTGGAAAACAGGTACTTCAAGATTGCGCGGAAAAATGAGAAGCGCCGGTTCACCTTCCGACTTTACAATTTCTATTCCGGAAGGATCAAATGGAACATATTCTTCCGGAGGCACTGACCGGGTTTGAAACGTTACCGGTTTCAGACCTGTGCTTTTCTGAATTGTTCCGGCAAGCACCGGTATAAGTCCCAGGGCTGTAAGCATTGCAAACCTGTAGAATGTTGACCTTATACCAACAAAGAATGCTTGTTTGTGCTGGTCGAGCGCATACATATAAAAGCCGTCGGCGGCAATATCATGACTTGCCGAAGAAATTGCAANAACCGCAAAAACTCCAAGGCTTAGAGGATAAAAGAAAGAGAGTGGCATCATTAATCCGGCGGCAATAAAAGCACATCCAAGAAGAAGCTGGGTCCATATAACCCAGTTTCTTTTTGTTGAGACAACATCAATATAAGGACTCCAGAGAGGCTTGATTGCCCAGGGGAGGTATAACAAGCTGGTCCAGAAAGCAAATGAGGCAATCGAGATGCCCATGGTCTTGTAAATCAGACCAGATGTTATCATTACAATGCTGTAAGGAATTCCCTGGAAAAAATACAGTGTAGGGATCCATGTCCATGGTGACCGGTCTTTGTTCTGGTTCATTTAAGCCTTTTTAAATATTTTTGATATGATGATCTTATTTATGGTATAACTTTTCAAAGGTAGCCCCTATGAAATAATGCATTAATATCTGACGATATGTATATCCTTTGGAACCCATCATTGCGGCCCCTATCTGGCATAAACCTACGCCATGACCCCATCCTGCCCCATGAAGAATGAATTTTGTTCCGTCAAGGGTAATCGCTTTTTCCACAAAGAAGCATGAACTGTACAGGTGTGACTTTGAGAGCGATTTCCTGATCTCAAGTTCCTTACCTAAAATCATTGTTTTTAAAGTGCCCTCAATCTTCAATCTGGTAATTCGTCCTGAAACGCCTCTCTCAAGAGGAATCAGGTCAGTTATAATTCCAAAATCATTGCCTGTTCGTAATTTTACCAGGTCGCTAAGCTCCTGCTGAGTATAGACCACTTTCCATCTGAAAAAATCATTTGTCTCCTGATCATAATCGTTGAGTACCTGTGAAAGTACTTTCTGATCGGTTGTATTGCAGAAGGCTTCAGGGTTTTCAAGTATCCACTTCTCAGCACCCTCTTTTTTTGTCAGATCTGTGGAAAAGCCTTCCACCGGAGCCGAATTATCAATAATACCCTGAAGGTAGGGATGGCGGACTGGTTCCCAGACATTTTCAAATTGTTCGGTCATACCTCCGCAGCATTTGTAATAGCGGGTGTCACAAATCGAACCTTCGAAAGTCAGAACCTCACCGTATGTTTCCATGATCACCTTTTCTACGGCTGGCGATGATGCCCTGGTGATTCCCTGGTATCTCTGGCAATGATCATCCGCACAAACATCGTAATTCTGATGGTCCTCCCTGTCGTACCATCGGACAATTTCATTGTCATTTATTGTTACGGCATTGTACTTTTTTCCTTCCGACTTTATCTTTTTGCTCTTTTCGATCTGTGCCAGCAACCAGCTACGTGAGATAACTGAATGAGCTTTCAGAAATTCCTCGGATGATGTTGCCCGCATTTCCGAAGATATTACACTAATGAGGTAATCCTCAACCGGCAATATGTTTACAGCTGTGATCATGTTATCGCCGGTAATCAGCCGGAGACTTCCCCTGAAAACCTGATCCTCTTTTCGCTGCCAGTGAAAATCAACTCCGATAGTAACTGCCTGAAGGGTGAATGAGGAGTCACTGTGATCAGCCGGTACAAGATAAACAGGCGCTTCCATCTCATGCTTGATGCTCTCATTCCTCAAAACCACTTTGACACCCGAGAGTCCGGCAACCCATTTTCCTGAAAATAAAGCGCCGCTTTTTTTCTCTATAAAGGAGGAATTAAGAGTAAAACAGATCTCCTTTGCTGAAAAGATTCCGACCTGAATCTCAGGAACCTTGCCTTTTTCAATCATAGCACTCTGTTTAATAAGCCGTTAAGTTCAATTTCTTCGAAGCATATCTGTCTGAATATGTCTTCTATATCGCTTTTTCTTATCCTGTCAAAGTCTTCTTCTCTTGGGGTTATGATAACTCCGCCAAGGTCAACAGCTGCCGGGCTTAAAAGTATCTGACCGCTGCCTTCGGCAAAAAACTGAGCCGGGCGGTGAAGCTTCCTCGGGATTATATGAATGATCCATTCGCCCGATTCAAAACCGGCCAGGATATTAAGCATCGGTTCAGGTCTGTCGGGCTGAATTTCTGATAATCCGTAAAATAAGCGATCAAATATCCTGATAATATTTTCTCTGTCACTCCCTTTAAGTGTAATTATACCTCGTAAAAAATTTCTCCACTTCCATACTTCGATACCTTGTTCAGAATAATGCAATGAAGTGTTTTTCCCATTCCGGAAATCATTTTCGATTGGCATTAATCCGGTGCTGCCAGCCTGAAAATGGAAATGATCGGGAGCAGAGGCACCGCATTGCGGTCCGTTGTAAAATACAGTATATGAGGAAATTGCCTGCGCAAGCAGGAGCATTATGCCAAAGCTATCAGCGATTCTCTGATCAGTATGATCCTCAGAAGGCACTGTCAGATGTCTCCGGAAGATCGGGAACGGATTGACCAGAATTGTAAGATTGTTTTCGAAAGTGATACCTTTCTGCTCCGGCGGCCTGTTCTTCCCGCAAAGGAAGCATGGCCTGTCCCCAATTGATTTAACATCAACCTTTGCAGTTGATGATCTTATCCTCTCAGGGTTGAACTGGACAAGTACTTCAAAAGTACCGAAATCCATGCTTCTGGTCCTGATCTTTTCAAGCTGGCCGTAATTAAGCTTCGCAAGGTCCCAATCCCTGAGCTGGGATGAAAAAAGTTCGTCAATCTGGTTGGTGTAAATCATCAGAAGATTACTTTCTGTTCAGCTGCTTTCTTGCCACCAGTTCAATAGTTCTCAACCTGTCTTTGTAAAGGTTATGGGCGTTGACTCTGCTTATGTCGAGTGCTGCATCAGTATTACCCTCCCACCGCCGGCAAAGGTACAAAGGTTCATATATCCTTCCAATCTGATAATGACGGCTGATCGCCAGACCCACAGCATAATCCTCACCATAGCTCACATTTGGGACCCTTATGCTCCTTATAACAGGGGTATAAAATGCTCTTGGGGCACCTAATCCATTTATCCTCAACGCATTATTTCTGCCGTTTTCAGCTGTCCATTCTTTATGATCAATAAGTCCGGGAGGAAGCTCCTCAAGATTAAAATCCACCATTTTATACGAACCCACCACCATTGCGCATTTCTGTAAGTAAAATTCCTGCACAATCCTGCTGATAACATTATCACTGATATACAGGTCGTCGCTATCGAGCTGGATAGCGAATTTCCCGCATTTCGTGTGAAAGAGACCTTCGTTCCAGCAGCCACCAATACCCAGATCAAGACGTTCGGGAATTATGTGAACAACCCTTTGGTCTGATTGTGCAATTTTACCGATCATTTCTGTTGTACCATCAGATGAATGGTTATCGATTACCATCAGGTTGAATTTAAAAGTCGTCTTCTGGCTTAAAACTGACCTTATTGCATCGCTGATTGTCTTCGCCCGGTTCTTTACCGGAATGATAACTGAGGCTTCATATTCAAATTGCTCTTTTTCAAAGCTTATATCACCAAATTCAGGCCTCAGCCAGCCGTTAATCTCTTTGAGATGATTTGTGCAGGCTTTCTCCATTTCGATCTGAACCTCCCTGTTCCTGGGGTCAACATAGTCAAACTGCTTTTCACCTGATTTGCGTGTATCGTGTTCTATTTCTGTGTACAGCATCTCAGGAAGGTGAACTACCGGATGATCTTTTGATATTTTCAGCCTGAGGTCATACAACCCGGCAAATCTGAATTCTTCAGCCATTGATTTGCATGCTGAAATAAATGCAGATGTCTTATAGAGAACTACTGACCCGAAATTGAAATCATCCCTGAGGCTTCCATCCTGGTAATCAATGAGAGGATGCGGCGAGAGCTGACCATTCCTGTTTTCGAAATAATCTGAATATACAATTCCTGCATTTATGTTTTCACAAACCTGGATCATTCTGTTAATTGCAAATTTTCCCAGGTCAAGTGGAAATGTCTTGGAATAAATGAGAATATATTCAGTGGCAGCCGAATCAGCGATCTTTTTTACAGAAACGGTCGATGAGAATCCTTCCGACCTCAGGTATTTAACTTCAGNATATTGTAACTCAGCAATGCTGTCCGTACCTTTCAGTATAACAATGTCAGCCATTTGACCTGAGTCTTTNAGCGACTTAATAGTGTGGTCCAATGACTCCTTATCAGAAAAGGGTAAAAATGATGCAACTTTTTTCTCCATCGTGTATTTCATTTAGCTAAAAATTTCAGA
>JGI20214J51650_10000288_pt1 | contig 32161 bp, 21 predicted proteins | sample WetSurMetagenome_FD_51650 | JGI IMG/M metagenome (IMG submission 51650) | reverse complement strand
ATTGCCCGATATCTCCTTGGCAATAAATTTCCCCATTTCAACTTCATCTTCTACGAGAAGTACCGCAGGTAAAGTGTTTTCGAGAGAGCCGAAAATTTCAAATTCAGGATGTTCANTCAGANTTAATCCTTCAGACTCATATATNTTCCTGGAAATTGATTCTTCCTGGTATTTGATCANTTCCAGGACAAATGAATTGTACTGCCTCACATTAGTATCAAGAAAAAGTCTGCCATNATGCAGTTCTGCCAGCGACCTGGCAAGAGATAGCCCTAGTCCCGTACCNTTTTCNCCGGGTTTATTAAGGTCAATCTGGTAGAATGGCTCAAAAATTCTTTCGCTAAATTCATTTGGAATTAATTTACCATCGCTGTTTACACGTATCCTTATGATATTCTCTTTTTCGGTTTCGGGTTCGAGGAATAAATCTACCTTTGATAAAGCAAATTTCAGGGCATTTGAGAGAAGATTACTTAATATCTTGGTTATAGCTTCCCTATCCACTGCCAGGTCATATTGATTTACAGGAGAATGCAGCTCGATCGATATCATTTTTTCCGCACTGTAAGGAAGGAACAGGTTGAATGTTGATTCAATCAGCTCGAATAGATCAGTTTTAATAAAATTAAGTCTAAACATCTCTCTCTCTGCTTTCCTGAAATCAAGCAGCTGGTTGGTAAGGCTCAGAAGTCTGTCGGTATTTCTTTTTATAATCAAAAGATTATCTTCAGTATCCTTTGAATTCTTTATTCCGTTCTTTAAAATTCTATCGAGTGGGCCTTTAATTAAAGTTAACGGAGTACGAACCTCGTGAGTAATATTGGTGAAAAAATTAATTTTTGCATTAAGCATCTCCCTCTCCTTATTTGTCTGNAGGATATCTATCTTTCTTTGTTGNTCCAGAATATTCTTCTTTAAATAAAAACTAATNAGGGCGTATATGATGGATGCCAAAATAAGAATGTACAGGGTATAAAACGTTAATGAGCGCCAGATAGGAGGAGATATTCTGATATCTAAAAGTGCCTTTTCAGAGCTCCATATATTTCCATCAGAAGAAGAAATAACCTTAAACCTGTAAGCTCCGGGTGAGAGATTTGTATAGTACACTTTTCTGTTTCCAGATATCAGAACCCAATCAGGATCAGATCCTTCCATCATGAATTTATACTTTGTCTGATTAGGGTTGGTAAAGCTGGGCGACACAAAGTCTATACTGAAAGAAGCCTGATTATGATTTAACAATATTTTATTACTCACAAGGATTGATTTAAAATCAGTAGATCCTTCAGGATTGATCATGAAATCTTTACCATTAACCTGGAATCCTGTAAAATAGACAGGTGGGTTATATCTGCTTTCTTTTATTTCGGAAGGATTAAATGATACCAGTCCGCTGGATGTACCAAAGTACATTTTACCATTCCTGTCAAGATAAGATGAATTATAACTGAAGTTGTTATCTAAAAGTCCATCACCTCTGGTGAAAGTTACATATTTTTTGGAGTTTGGGTCAAGGCACAGAAGACCTCTGGTAGAGGTTATCCAAAGATTTCCACGACCATCCTGTAACATAGCACAATATATAGCAAAGTCAATTCCCTTACCAGGTATGTATCTGGTAATCTTTTCAGTTGAGTCTTCAATATATCCAAACCCATTACCTTCTGTAGTAAACCAGATCTTATTGTTATTATCCTCGTAAATTGAAGTAAAATGCTCATGTGCCAGATCAGGGTAATCACCGTTGTCGGATAATATTTTCTTACATAATCCTGATGATCTTTCATATTTAAACAACCCGCTGCCATAAGTTCCAATCCAAACATTTTTAGAATGATCCTCATANAGAGAATGGATAAATGTTCCTGCNGCTACATNATCCATGAATTTAAATGATGAAGTCATGGGGTCAAAATGATATAACCCAATTACACTCCCGGCATAAATTGTTCCATCGGTGGTTTTCAGAAGAGAAATAAATGAATTTGTTTTCAGGCCGCTTCTCCCATCCCTGAGCTCAAAATGTTTAATTACCTTTCCNGTTGGAATATTTAGTAAATATATTCCATTGTCATAAGTACTTATCCAAAGGATATTTTCATCAACAAGGAGCCCCTGAATATTTCTGCTGTTGATTTTTATTTGACTGAAACCATCAGTGTATTTTGAAAAAAGGTTTGTTTTATGATCAAATTTCATCAGACCCGCGTCTTCAGTACCAATCCAGAGATTTCCATCTGAGTCAGCATGGATTTCTCTCACAACATTTGCATTTAGTGCCCCGGGCAATCCTGTAGGATAAAACTTTTCAAATGGTTTATTTTCCTGAGGCAGATAATTAATCCCTCCATAGAAGGTACTAATCCATATCCCCCCTTCCTTATCCTTCTTAATTGTTCTGATTGCATTGTTTGATATGGAATAAGGGTCAGTCGGTACCATCTGAAGATTAGCAATATAGCCTGTCTTTAAATTACAGATATAAATACCCGATTCTGAACCTACCCAGATTTCTTCGCTATTATTTAAAAATGTTGTACGAATTAACCTGTTGTTCCAACTATTATCTTTTTCGAACAACGCAGACACTTTTCCTGTATTGGGATCAAATTGTTTCAGTCCTGCAATATCGCTGGATATTATCAACCCATAAGTGCCTGCATCCACAATATTTACCAGATGGACAGATGCCAATANTTCTTTTTCAGTAAGAACATTATAGCCAATGAAACTATCATTTCGTGCATCATATTTATAAATTTTCCCATTTTTAGCACACAACCAAATGTCGCCTGCATTTGTCAGATCAATACCCGCCGGCGGGAAGTATACAGTTGAAGGATAAAAGCTCAGTTTATTTCTTTCTTTCTCATATTTATATATCCCTGAAGAAGTTATAAACCAAATGCAATTTTTAGTATCAGACTTAACATCAAGGATCATTCCTTCGATATCTTTATCATCATATTTTATTATTCCGAAATAGTCGTTTTCAGGTTTATAATAGCAAATTCCTTTTGATGTCCCAATCCATATCCATCCATCGCCATCTTCGCATAAAGCGGTTATGAAATTGTTTGACAGGCAGTTTGAGACTGAAGGGTTATGAAGAAATATTTTAAACTGAAACCCGTCAAATCTGTTTAGTCCTTCTTTTGTGCCGAACCAGAGAAACCCTCTTCTATCCTGAATACATGCCGAAACAGAATTATTTGACAAGCCGGTCTCATTCCTGTAATGCCTGAAATAATAAGATCGTCCATTAGTCACAACAGATAAAAATGATATAATAAGTGATATAATGAATAATCTCATTCCAGAAATTTTTAACACTCCCAATGAAAGATTGAAAATTACTCAAAAATAGTTCAATGCCATTCAAATATTAATCAATTGCTTTTGAAATTCGTTCAAAGAAAGAAAAGATTCTTTGACATTCGGTAATCTGCTATAAAAAGCTAAATACAAATTTGTATTACTTTTACAATATTAATATTAAAGAACTTGCATTTAATTTCAAATAGCCCCCTTTCCCTCCCGATAGCTATGTAATACTTCACAATTCATGTAACACTTTTTTAGATAAAATTTATGCCTTTTGTTCTGATCTTAAAAACCCCCATCCTGGCCCCCGCCGAAGCGGGGCAGGCTTTCCCCCAGGGGGGAAGGAACAAAACCTCCCGCTTAGGCGGGATTAGAAAGGTGGTAAAAGCCTCATAAAATTGAATAAATTTGTTACAAAAATACTGAAGTATAACATAGCTATCGGGACCCAGGGGGGAAAAGCTTTAGGTAATACTCCTTCTCCTGTTGGAGGAGGCTGGGAAGGAGATCATATACCTCAAATTCAATTTATTATAACTTTATAATACTTTCCCCGGGAAATATTTCAGCTCCAGGTTACTGCCAAATTAACATTTTTTAAGTTTTACTCATTTTAAAATTAACTATCATTGCATTCTGACAATTATGGAAATCGGGATCTAATAAAATTAAACTTTTTAGAATTATGAATGCTCCACAGGCTGAACATAAAAAACCGACTATTGCAATCGGTTGCGATCCTAACGCAACAGGTCTTAAAGATGTAATTATTTCCCAGCTTAAAGGAATAGGCTATACTGTTAAGGATTTTGGAAGTGAAGATCCTGTTTATGCGAAGGTTGCATTCGCTGTTGGTGAGGCTGTTGCCGCACATGAATATGACAGGGGAATTCTGCTCTGCGGAACCGGCATAGGTATGAGTATTGCAGCAAATAAGGTTCCCGGCGTATACGCAGCTCTGTGTTGCGATACTTATTCAGCCGAACGGGCTATAAAGAGCAACAATTCAAATGTACTTACTATAGGTGCATTCACTACCGGAGTGGAAGTAGCCAAACAGATAGTCAGGATCTGGATGGAATCTACATGGCAGCCAGGAACAACTTCCGAACCTAAGGTGGCTTGCTATGTTGAATATGCCAGAAAACACCAGTTATAAAAATGTAATGATTATTTTTTATCAATATGGACTCAAAGGAAATTTTGAAACTGGAATATACCGCACTTAAAATAAGACGAAATATTTTACGGCTTATAAAAGCCGGTGGGGCAGGTCATGTGGGAGGAGCCCTCTCTTCAGTTGAAATTCTGACTGCACTTTATTTTAATTTGTTGAATATTGATCCTGCTAATCCGAAATGGACGCTACGTGACCGTTTCGTTCTGTCGGCCGGACATAAATGCCTTGTTCTTTATGCCGCACTTGCCGAACGCGGTTTCTTTGATTCCTCAATCCTCGATACTTATGGAGAACTTGATAGTCGTATTCCCGGGCATCCTAATATGCACAAACTACCAGGAGTAGAAACAAATACCGGTGCACTTGGACATGGTCTTTCAATAGCGGGAGGAATGGCTTTAGGACTGCGGATGGACAAATCAGAGGCCAAAGTCTATGTTTTAATGGGCGACGGTGAGCTTGCTGAAGGATCCAACTGGGAGGCAGCCTCAGCAGCCTCAATGCATAAACTCGATAATCTGCTTGTGTTTGTCGACAGGAACCATCTGCAAATAAGCGGCCCTACCGTTGATGTAATGAGTTATGAGCCTCTTTATGACAGATGGCGTTCATTCGGATGGAGTGTCAGAACAATTGATGGTCACGACTTTAAAGCAATTATAGCCAATTCAAAGGAGATGCCTTTTGAAAAAGGAAAACCTTCATTAATTATTGCTGATACGATTAAATCAAAAGGACTCAGCTTTGCAGAAGGAAAAGTAAATTACCATTACTGGAAAGCCACACCGGAAGAGATGGAACAGGCAGAACGAGATTTAGATGCCATCGAAAAAAAGCTGAAAGAAAAAATATAAAAGAGCATTGGCAATGAACGAATTAATAGATCCCAGAAAAGCCTTTGGAGAGGCTGTTATTGAAGCAGCAGAGAAAAATCCGAATGTGATTGTCCTTTCTGCTGACAGCAGTTCAGGATCGGGACTGGGAGCATTTCCCGGAAAGTTTCCCGGGAGACATTTTGAATTTGGCATAATGGAACAGGGAGTAACAGGTTTTGCCAGCGGACTGGCAACTACCGGAAAGATACCTGTTTTTGCAGCAATAGCGCCCTTTGTCACAGCCCGTAACTTCGAGATGTTCAGGAACGACCTGGGATATATGAAGCAGAATGTTAAAATCGTTGGCCGCTGTTGTGGTTTAACTTACGATCAGCTTGGTTCAACCCATCACTCCATTGACGATGTGGCAATTATCCGTACAATCCCTGGTGTAACAATAATCAATCCGGGAGATCCGGTAACGATTAATAAGGCAGTTCATGCGATGATCAGNCATATCGGACCATGCTATTTAAAAATAGGGAGCCCTAAAATGCCGGTACTGTATCCCGATGATGTTGAGTTCACTCTGGGAAAAGGTATTGTAATGAAGGATGGCCGGGATGTTGCATTAATTGGAACAGGAACCGTTCTGTCAAAAGCTGTTGCTGCAGCTGCTCTCCTCGAAAAAGAAGGTATAAGTGTCCGTCTCATTGATTTGCATACAGTAAAACCCCTTGACAGGGAGCTCATCCTTGCTGCAGCAAAAGAAATAGGCAAAATCGTCACTGTGGAAGAACACTTTATCGCCGGAGGATTGGGAAGCGCTATATCGGAAATCTGCAGTCAGGAATACCCTGTCAGAATTAAAATGATCGGTATAGGCGATCATTATGCCAGCAACGGACCGTACGAAGAATTACTGGGGCAACACGGCCTCCAGCCTGATCAGATAAGAGATACTGTAATGAAGTTTTTATCGACATAACAACACAACGACCTAACAACATAACAGCATNACAATNTAAAAACCTAACTACCTAACTACCTATAAACAAATATGAAAAACACCGGCGCATTGAAAGTCTTTCTCTCTTTGGCAATCATATTTGCCTTAGCTGAGATTTTGCTACTGGTTCTCGGAAAAGGAAGTCTCCCCGTATCGGGACTGATACTTTTTGTAATGTTTTATGCACTGGCATTTTCTGTGCAGAGAACTGAAAAACTAAAAGGGTTGTCCTTTACTTGTCAGATTTTTGCTTTTGTTTCATTCACGCTTTATTTTCCACAATTATTTACAAACTGGGGTTTTGATACAAATAAACTCATTGTTCCCTCTATACAGGTGATCATGTTTGGAATGGGAACAAAACTGAGTATTGCCGATTTTGTAAGGGAATTGTCGAAACCGTTTAAGGTTATTATCGCTACTGTAATGTGTTATACCTTAATGCCTCTTATAGCTTTGCTAATCATAAAAGTATACCATTTCCCGCCTGAAGTGGCTGCTGGTATCATATTGCTGGGCGTCGGCCCGGCAGGTGCTGCTTCGAATGTCATGACATATCTGGCAAAAGGAAATCTAGCTCTCTCAATGACCGTTACTACTCTGACTACCTTAATCTCTCCCCTCGCAACACCGTTCCTGATGAAATTATTAGCCGGTCAGCTGATCCAGGTCGATACTATCGGAATGATGATCAGCATCCTCAATATGCTTTTCATCCCGGTATGCGCAGGTATCATAATTAATAAAATCCTCTATGGAAATCTACCATGGACGAAGAAGGATCTAAATATTAGTATAATGGGAATTATCAGTTTTATTGTTGGATTTATTCTCATTTTCATACCATTTCCGGCAGTTTTGATGTCTTTAAAAACCGGGCTCATCCTTATTTCCTGGGCCATTACTATAGTCTCTGTTACAATAATTGTCGTTCGCAGGACCAATGGTCCGCAAAACTGGATGGATTTAATATTGCCAAAGCTTTCATTAAGTGCAATAATGTTATATATAGTTATAGTTGCTGCTCATAACAAGGCAACTTTATTGAACATAGGACCGGCTCTTTTTATCGCAACAATAGTTCATAATCTTCTGGGATATGTTTCCGGATATTCATTATCGAGAGCTTTTGGGTTCAGTGAAACAGACTCAAGAGCAATTACCATGGAAGTCGGAACAAAAAATGCTGGTCTGGCTGTGGGTCTGGCTTATGATGTTCTTAAAAGTCAGGCTGCAGCTCTTGCACCTCTAATCTTTGGCACCTGGATGAACATATCTGCATCTTCACTGGCTACTTTCTGGAGCCAGCGTGATCCACGTAAGAAATTGATTACAGAAGAAAAAGTATGATAAGAAGCATATATTAATGATTGTTAAAAATATTTAAATATATTTTGCTCTTTTAATAGTCATTTTGATATTTGATCTTTATTGCTATATTGCCAAACCTAATAAACCGATACCTATACTTTTATCCCGGTTATTACCTGGACAATCAGGTTTTCCGGACTCAGGAAAGAAATCAAAATTATATAAAAAGGGAGGAAATACTATGAAAATCAGAAAATTAAGCTATGTACTCTGCCTTTCTTTATTGGCAGGAATTATTTCACATTCTTCTGTTAGTGCCCAACCAACATCTCTGACAAAAGATGAAATGCTCTATTATACATCTGTATGGAAAGGGGAACGCTTTACCGACGGAAGGCCAAAAGTGTCTGACGACCTTGTACAGAGAATGCGATATGTATCTGTTACCGAAGCATGGCAGACTCTTAACGGATCCAGCGATCCTGTTGAAGGCCAGGGCCCTACAAGTTTTGGCGAATTCCGCAGACCGACTTATTCCAATCAGTATTATGGTGGATTTAAGATGATGAGGGAAGAAATCGTCATCTGCGGCAGGGCATCAACAATTCATTTTCTTCCTTATCGGCCAGACCTGAACGGTCTTATTCAGCAGCAGGGGTCAAAGGACGGAAGAGGCAGGGGACAATATACCTGGGGAATTGATCAGTTACAGAAGGGTGATGTATATGTTGCCGATGTTTGTGAAGCTATGCTTGATGCATCGCATGTTGGAGATAACCTCGGTACAACAATATGGACCAAAACAGGTAACGGCGCCGTTATTAAGGGAACTCTGAGAGATCTTTATGGCAACCTTGATGTCAATCCAAACTGGAATGTAATGGTTCGCGATTTCAGACCTCAGGCAAACAGCTCTAACCTTGTGATCGGAATTAATTGTCCGATTCAGGTTGGTTATGTTACTGTTATGCCGGGTGATATTGTTTTGGGAACGCGTGAAGGAGTTGTGTTTATTCCTCCTCAGCTTGCCCAGAAAGTTGTAGAGACCTCGGAAAAAACCCGTATGCAGGACGTGTTTGCACATGATGGTGTTAAACAGGGAAGGTTTACAGCTCAGCAGGCCGATGGAAGTTTTACTCCGGAGATGAACAAGGAGTTCAACAAATGGATGTTAGACAACGTAAATACTATGGGAAAATTCTTTACTGACCCAAAAGCTGCTCCATCGCCTGAATTTATAAGGGCATACGTAAAAGAACGTGAATCAATGACTGCTCCTAAATAAGTTAGCTATGAATCGCCGGGATATCCTTAAGACCCTTGCAGCAGGGGCAGTAGGAGTTGGGCTTGGAGGATGTACTACAACATCTTCAAGAACAAGCGCCGGTTCTTCTGAACCTGTCTATACAGGTCATGGTAAAAAAGCCACTTTTGAAAAAGTGCTTAAACCAGCTAATGTAAGTTTGATTAAAGGGAATGATGCCCGCGACAATACATTTAATGCCCTTAAGAACATTGAGGATGAGATAATGGCATCTCTTGAAGGGAAAAAACGCATTCTGATCAAACCGAATTTTGTAGTTGTTACTACCCCTCTCTGCGCTACCAGTGTAGACTGCGTTCGTGGAATACTCGATTTTATCAGACCACGTTTCAAGGGTCCGATTGAAATTGGAGAAGCTACGGTTTCCGGTGCAAAAGGGAGTGGTCTTGGATCAGAAGGTACCTTCAAAGGGTTTAAAGACTATGGATATCTTCCTCTGGAAAAAGAGTATGGAGTAAAGCTGCTCGATCTTAACCTGGAACCTCATTCTATGCATTATATATTCAATACAGCAGGTAACAGGCCTCAACCCATACGCATAATTTCGAAATATCTCGATAGGGACCAGTATCTTATCTCTGCCGGCAAAATGAAGACGCATAACTGTGTATTGGTTACCATGTCGCTGAAGAATATTCTTATGGGAGCTCCCAAGAATGACTATAAAACACAGAATGACAAGTTTCTTATGCACAGCTGGGTACCTGAAACCATGAAAGTAGGCGTCAAATTCACCATTACAAAAGATACAGTGCTGCATTATAATCTTTTCCAGATAGCACAAATCGTATATCCCGATCTTGCTGTGGTCGACGCATTCACGTCAATGGAAGGTGATGGGCCAATTGATGGAACTCCAGTTGATACCAGGCTGGCTCTTGCAAGTACTGACGCTCTTGCCCTGGATTCTCTTGGAACAAAAATTATGGGATTTGATCCGACTCAGATACTATACCTTTCTTCAATGAATGAAGCAGGGATGGGTCAAGGGGACCTTGACAAAATAAATGTTATCGGAGCCAATCTGAACGAATGTCTGTTCAGATTCAAGCCGCATTCACAACTTGCTGAACCATATGGGCTGGTGAATAGCTGATCAGTTTACTTACTGTAACCAATAAATTAAGCGGACAGATTATTAGTGAGGAAAAAATATCTGAATGTATTTTAACAGGTAATAAAAAGAGAAAAAATATAATAATATGGAATCATCAGAAAAACAATTGGTCATTGGCCGGCGTAATGCCCTTAAAATGCTTGGACTTGGTTCCGCAGCGATGCTGACAGTCGGTTTTAACGATGTTCTTGGCAAAGAACCCAAAATAGACAAACCTAAACCTAAACCACTGGCTTCAGAGAGTCATAGTTCTGTGGCATTTACAACAGGTACCGAACGCCGACAGATGCTATATGAGGTTATGAAACCCTTTCAGCACGAGATCAAAGCCGGGCTTAAAAAGAAACAGCTTATTATCAAACCAAACATGGTGGTTACCAACAAAGCTCTATGTGCTACACACGTAGACGCATTACGAGCTTTACTGGAATTTGTAAAACCCATGTATAAAGGCCAGATAATTATAGCGGAATCCAGCTCCTCTGTTAACTCATCAGACGGTTTCAAGGCTTACGGATATCTTGATCTGGCAAAAGAATTCGATCTGAAATTTATTGACATAAATTCACAAAGTNTCGGNACTCCGGTCTATATTTTNGACCGGAACATGCATCTCGATAAAATTCAGGCTTCCGATATACTGACAGATCCTAATAGCTATGTAATATCCATTTCCCGGCTNAAGACACATAACTCAGTCGTCATGACTGGTGCAATAAAGAACCTGGCTATGGCCGCTCCTCTGAACCCCGGATCTGTTAACGGATCNAAACCGATAAGTTATAAGCGTAACATGCATTCAGGGGGATCGCGCTTTCTTCATTACAATATGTTTCTGATGGCTCCNTATGTTATGCCTGATTTCGCAATTATTGATGGTCTNGAGGGTATGGAAGGCAATGGTCCGATAAACGGNACACCNGTTGACCACAGAATAGCTATGGCAAGTTTTGATCCTGTTGCTATGGATAGTATGGCAGCCAGACTTATGGATATTCCCCTTGAAGATGTCGGATACCTGAATTACCTTGCTGCAGCCGGAATAGGAAATATTGACAGAGATAAAATTGATATTATTGGGGGAAAAGACCCTGCAAAAAGCGTGATTACGTACAAACTGTCAAATAATATCAGCCAGCAGCTCGAATGGAAAGACCCTTTGAACCTGCCACAACCTGCCCGGCCAAATACCCCTCCTCCTGCAGCTCCGGCCGGTCCGGCACCACAACAGCAGAAGTAGGATCAGGTTATTATGCCGGAACATCTGGTGATTGGATTTTAATATTGTATTGTTTTAAAAAGAGATTTTAGGATAAAAATGATAAAATAGAAATGAGAGAAGAAATTATTTCCGGATTATGAGCAGAAAGTGCTACAGATTTCGGATTGAGGAGTATTAATCTTAAAAAACAACTAGTGAACGAATTTAAATTATCATTAAAAACCATTGTAACTGCCTACAATAAAAAAGATAGTCAGACAAGTATAATCAGCAGTGATACAAAATATGTTGACAGGGTGCTTAATACACCACTCTCTGCAGCTCATTATGATTTTCTGAAAGATAAAATAAAATATATCGGCGTTACCTCAAATTTTCGAGAGGTTATCGACTATTTTAAAACACCAGCCGGAGAAACCCCTGCAGGGTTTAAAGTTCAGTATGAATTAGCTGAGAATGATGTTCTGCGGATCGATCTCGTTCGTGACATATCTTATGATAAAAATGGNACAAAGCGACCGACAAAAGTATTATTCTCAGCAGATAGTGCCAATCCATATGAGGTTGAACCAATTAAAAATATAATAGCAAATCTTACCTGCAATCCCGGTATCATTTATGACCTTTTTATAAATAATCCAAAGGCTAATGTTGGGAACAAGTTTAAGACAAGGGATGAGGTGATGCAGGAAATTGGCAGCATTCTTGGTCCGGGTTGCGATATCTCGGTAGAACTTAATAATCCTTTCTCTGATTCGATTAATGAAATACTGGAGGAAGCAGCCAGGTTCAAAGAAATGCTTTCTAAATACAGAGTTGTAATAAAAGTCCCGCATACAGGACCGGTGAATGCTGAAAACGTCAGTGAACTTCTTGAAGGAGATAAAAAATTTAAGAGGTCGTACGATGCGGGTACTACGAAAGATAAATTCAGAGGTCATAATCTGGCTCTTCTTCTGCACGAACATGGCTACCGGATTAATTTCACTCTTATGTTTGAACCTTATCAGACAGCTCTGGCACTCCAGGCAAGGCCTTACTTTATCAATTCATTCATCAGGCACCGTGGTATTGCAACCCGAACCATTAAAAGCTATATTGAGGAGTTCAATAGAACAAATGAGAATAAGTTCCTAGAAGACCTGAGAGCATTTTTTATTGATAGGGATTTCATGCCTCCGACAATGAATGATGTCAGCTTAAGTGAAGTTAAAAAGACAGCTGAAAAGATACTTAAATACAGGAATTATGATAACCAGGAAGGATGTGATGAACTTGATAGCGTTCGTCACAACCTGAGAATACTACGTAATGCTAATCTTCCTGATACACGGTTAATCATTTGCAGCATGGAAGGAGATGATAATTATCAGGCCATTGATAAACTCCTGGCTGAATCTGAGTTTAGAGATATGGCTGACAGGGTCATTATAACAGCTGAACCTGAATACCTTGCCAAATTCACAACTACTCCGCAGGTAATTAATTACCAGAGGAGGTTTATGAATGCTGCCAGGGGTCACAAATAGTATTAGTACATTTAAAGTTTTATTAGTGTTTTAAAAAATAATGCATATGGAAAAAAAGCTAATGGGAGTTTTCGCACCGATCACCACTCCATTTGATGAAAAAGGAGAAGTGGCATATGATAAACTCAAAGACAATATGAAATTCTATGCAAAGTCAGGTCTGAAGGGATATCTTGCTTTGGGTTCCAATGGAGAAAATAAAAGTCTGACTACAGATGAGAAGACTAAGGTTCTCGACACTATTATCCGGCACAAGGGAGCCAATCAGTATGTAATGGCTGGTTGTATCTTTGAGTCTACAAAGGAAACCATAGAATTCGCCAAAATTGCCGAGGGATTAGGATCAGATTTTATAACTTTACTTCCACCTTCATATTTCAAAAAGGAGATGACTGATGCTGTTCTGCTGAGATATTTTTCCGATGTGGCAAACAGTGTAAAGAAACCATGTTTGGTTTATAATGCACCACAATTTTGCGGTGGTACTGTTTTGTCAGTAGGCCTGATCAAAGATCTTGCCAGGCATCAAAATATCGTTGGAGTAAAAGATTCATCAAATGCTGCAAATATTGAAGGCTACCTCTTCGCAGTAAGAGATTCATTTAATGTTATCCCTGGCTCAGCAAATTTCTTTATGAATGCTCTCTTTATGGGTGCTAATGGCGGTGTTATCTCTCTGGCCAATATTTTTCCTGATATGACTTGCGAACTTTACGACCTTGTTATTGCTAAGAAATATGAAGAAGCTTTCAAACTGAATGAGAAGGTAATTCAGACTAATAAATCAGTATCAGGTACAGGTGGTGTTGCAGCTGTTAAATATGCAATGGACCTCGCTGGTCTGCATGGTGGAAACGCCAGGCTTCCACTGCTGCCTTTAAGTGATGATGTGAAAAAGAAAATTGAAGATTATCTTAAAAAAGAAGGTTTGATATAAAACGAGTGTGAATTTAAACAGTTTAAATTCATTTTGAGTTTTATGTAACCATAAAAAATAAAAAATTAACACATGAAAAAAGTACTGGTAAATGAAAAAGTTAGTCCTGATGCACTGAATATTCTCAAACAGGCAGCGGAAGTTGTTTATATTCCATCGGGTGATCATGCTGAGATTATCAGCATGCTTAAGGATATTACCTGCATAATGCTTGATACAACAATTAAATTCACTGGTGAGCTCATGGACTCTGCACCGGATCTGAAAGTAATAAGCAGGACAGGGACAGGTGTAGACAATGTTGATGTTGATGCTGCTACCCAGAGAGGTATAATGGTTCTCCATACTCCCGATGCCAACACAGTAACAGTTGCAGAACATACAGTAGCTTTTATAGGTGCTTTGACCAAACACCTTGTATTTCTTGATTCTGAAACACGTCAGGGTAAATTTAAGATTGCAAGAAGATATTATCTCCCTGTTGACCTCGATGGCAAAACCCTCGGCATAATAGGATATGGAAGAATTGGGAAACAAGTTGCCAAAAAATGCATTGGAGCTTTCAATATGAAAGTGATAATTTATGATCCATATATCAGTGATGATGTCATTGCTCCGGGAGTAATAAGGTACAATGATGAGAAAAAAGTCTTTAAGGAAGCGGATGTTATAAGCATACATGTTCCCATGACCCCGGAAACGAGGAACCACGTTGATGAGAAGCTTATATCGTTAATGAAGCCTTCAGCATATCTGGTCAATACAGCAAGAGGGAATATTGTTGATGAAGCTTACGTTTGTAAAATGCTTGATGAAGGAAAACTGGCCGGTGCCGGTTTCGATGTACTTGCAAATGAGCCTCCTGTTGATAATGAATTATTCCTCAAAAATCCTAAAACTATTGTAAGTCCTCATAGTGCAGCACTTACCACTGAATGTACTGTAAGGGTGGCATGTGAAGCAGCCCAGGGAATAGTTGATTTTCTTGAAGGCAGGAAGCCGAAATCAATTTTTAACAGAAAAGGACTTAACTTATAGTAAAAACAATAACTGAATAATAATGAGTACAGAAAAAAAATACGATATTATTGGTTTTGGTGAAGCAATGATAAGATTCACCGCACCAGATCATGGCCGGCTTGAGCAATCATCACATCTTCATATAGCAATAGCAGCCGCTGAACTGAATGTTACTGTTGATGCTGCAAGGCTGGGACATAAAACTGCCTGGCTGTCGAAGCTTGTCGATATATGGTCGGGACAATATATAATCAATAAAGGAAGAGAACACGGCGTAGATATGTCAGGAGTAATTCTTCTTCCTTTTGACGGTAAGGGAACGGTAAGAAATGGCTTATGCTATCTTGAAGTCGGAATTGGACCCAGAGCCAGTAAACAGATGTACGACAGGGCACATTCAGCCATCAGTCTGATTAAACCCGGAGACATTGACTGGGAAAAAGTTCTGACCCAGACAAAATGGTTCCATACTACCGGGATAACAACAGCTATCTCCGACAATGCTGCCGAAGAAGCAATCACCTCTCTGAAAATGGCAAAGAAACTGGGTGTTACTACCAGCTTCGACCTTAATTTCAGGTCGACTTTGTGGACCTCCGAAAAGGCAAAAGAGGTTATGAAAAAGGTAATGCCATATGTTGATGTAATAATAGGAAATGAAGAGGATTTTGAAAAAATGCTTGGAATAAAAGCTAAAGGCGGAACTGAATCTTATTCAGATCTTGATCCTGAAAACTATAAATCCGTTGCCAAACAGGTAGTTAAAGAGTTTCCAAATGTACAGGTCGTGGGAACAACGCTTCGACATGTAAGAACGGCACTTCTTAATGACTGGCAGACTGTTATGCTTTATAAAGGTGAGTTTTTTGCTTCAAGAAAATATGAAAATCTTGAGATTCTCGACAGGACAGGTGGAGGCGACAGTTTTGCTTCTGCACTTATTTGCTGTATGCTGGAGGGAAAAAATCCTCAGGAGACAATTGAGTTCTCAGCTGCTTATTCAGCACTTTGCCACGGATTCATGGGCGATTGGAACTGGGCTACAAGAGCTGAAGCTGAGAAAGTTATGAAGGGAGGTAGTGCCAGGGTTGTTCGCTGACATGATTGAATATTTAACATTTATGACTGATATTTTAAATAATGCATGAACCATAAAAACGATCTTCAGGATATTGTTTTACTAACACTATTTTACTAATATATTTTTCTTTTTAATTACTAACCTTAACCTACTAAAACTATGAGAAAATTGACAACACTGCTTGTACTCCTGTTGTTCGCGGGATTGCAAGTTGCTTTTGCTCAACGGACAGTAACAGGTAGAGTTACCAAAGCTACAGATAATACACCACTTGTTGGTGTTACTGTTTTTGCTAAAGGGACTACTATCGGAATTACTACTGACGTCAACGGGAAATATTCTATCCCGGTACCTAACAATGAGACAATTTTACAATTCTCATTTATTGGCATGAACCCGAAAGAGGTGACTGTTGGAACACAAACAACTATAGACGTTGTTATGGAAGAAGCCAGCCAGGTGCTTGATGAAGTTGTTGTAACAGCTCTNGGTATCAANAGAGAATCAAAAAGTCTTGGTTATTCAGCNACATCNGTTAAAACGGAAGAACTGCTGGCAGCTAAATCTGCCAACATGATGACTTCGCTTGAAGGAAAAGTCGCAGGGCTGAATATAACTCTTCCTGCTTCAGGTGTTGGTGGTAGTTCACAGATACGTTTGCGTGGACAGGCCGCTTTCGATGGAGCAAACAATGCCCCGTTAATTGTAATTAATGGCCTGCCCATGGATCAGGGTGCAAGAGGTGCAAATGGTGGCAATCAGCGTGACCTAGGGGATAATATGAGTAATGTTAACCCTGATGACATTGAAAGCATGACAGTATTGAAAGGTGCAACAGCAGCCGCAATTTATGGTTCACGGGCAGCAAATGGCGCTATTATCATTACAACAAAAACAGGTCAGAAAAATCAGAGTATCGGTGTTGAATATTCCACCAGCTTTACTGCACAGAAACCTTTGTCTTACTTTGACTTCCAGAAAGAATATGGTCAGGGAACAGCCGGGCTTAAACCCACCACTGCATCATTAGCCGCTTCTACCGGTCAATTGAGCTGGGGAGGAAGGTTAGATGGTACTGACATNATCCTTTTTGATGGAAATACTGTACCATACTCATTTCAGCCAAACAGGGTACTCGACTATTTTCACGTCGGAAAAATTTCTACCAATACCGTTGCATTTTCTGGCGGTGGAGCAAACGGAAGCTTCAGAGCCTCATTCTCAGCTATGAACGGCTCAGGTATAGAACCGACTAATGAGTATAAAAAGAAAACTTTCAACATAGGTGTCACTCATGATATAACTAAAAGACTCAAGTTTAGCACGAATATCAATTACGCCAAAGAAGACTACATTAATCCTCCCCAAATCGGACAACAGGGAGCAGGTTCTATGAACTTCCTTACCCGATTGGCAATGAACATTCCAATAATGAATTTAAGAATTAATCACACTAACCCTACTAATGGAACAGAGGCAGTAACATCAGGCTTTCAGGGCACAATTCTAAGCCCCTACTATGCTACTGCAGCAGGTGCTTCATTTGTCAACACGAGAGACCGTTTTCTGGGGACATCTACCTTACGTTGGGATATAACTGATTGGCTTTATGCTCAGGGCAGGTATAACTACGATTATTCCATTAATTACAACGAGACTAAAGCTCCGGCCGGTATAGGAACAAGTATACCAACAAATTCAGATGGTACCTATAAAGGAAGTTATAGAGTAGAAGAAGGATGGGGGATTAACGTAAACTCTGATTTCCTTATCGGTGCAAGCAAGAAGTTTAATAAGTTTACTGTAGATGCAAGTGTTGGTGGAAACACATTCAGAGTTAAAAATCACACTTTTGTTGAAACTGCCACAAATCTTACTGTCAGGGACTTTTACTCCATTGCAAACGGAGTTACGAAAACTCCAACCTATAGTCTAACCCAGACCCGGGTTAACTCACTTTATGGATTGGCTCAGTTTGGATATAACTCAATGTTTTACCTCAATTTTACAGGCAGAACTGACTGGTTCTCTGTATTAAATCCACAATATAATTCCAAGTTTTATCCATCTGTATCCGGTAGTTTTGTTTTCTCAGAATTGCTGAAGGACCAGAAATGGCTTACTTATGGTAAACTGAGAGGTTCCTGGGCACAGGTAGGTAGTTCAAATGGTGTAAACGCTTATGATGGTCTCCTTACCTATAGTCTTGGAACTAACCAATTTAATGGACAGACTACAGCCAGTATAGCAGGCGCAGGCGCTGCTCCTAACCCACTGTTGCAACCATTTACTGTTACTGAAAAAGAAGTAGGTCTGGAAGCAAGGTTGTTTGAAAACAAATTGCATTTTGATGTTGGATACTTTAACAAGGTAACAACTGACCAGATAATGAGTGTACAACTTTCTGATGCTTCGGGATATACTTCTTCCAAGCAAAATCTTGGCTCATTAAAGAACAGCGGTGTTGAATTATTAATCGAATATACACCCATTGAAACTAAAGATTTTAGCTGGACAACTTCATGGAATAATACTTACCTTAAAACAGAAGTACTCTCCGTTGGCAAGAGCCCTGATGGTACACCGATTAAGGATTTTCTGGTTCTTAACTTTAATACCACAGGTAACGAGTTTCTTGGAGAATTGCATTACACGGTAGGTATGGCGATGAACCAGTTGTATACCAAAACATATTTGCGAAATGATAAGGGTGAAGTTCTACTTCAAAACAATGGTAAATTGCTCGCTACACCTACTGCTGTACCTGTTGGAAGTTCGATCCCAAAACATACTGGCGGTTGGAATAACTCGGTTACTTATAAGAATCTTACCCTCGGCGTATTCATCGACTACAAGCTGGGAGGTACAGTATTATCGTCAACTCTGTTAAATATGACTAGACAAGGTATGTCGCAGCTTTCATTGGAAGGCCGAAGAGTATATGCCGATGGTACTGTTGAAGCAGGTCTGGTATTCCCAGGTGTCTATCAATCAACCGGGTTACCCAACACTACTGCAGTTACAGATCTTCAGGGCTTTTATGCTGACTACAGGAACCTTCAAATCGGAGATCCTTTCACTTTCAAGTCAGATTTTGTTAAGTTGAGAAGTATTACATTATCATATAATCTCACCGACGCAATAAAGAAAGTGGCTTTCCTTGGTTTCGTTAAGGGCTTATCAGTACAAGCATCTTGCAGAAATATTGCGACTCTTTATAAGGATCTTCCTAACCTTGACCCTGAAGCCATTCAATCTTCGGGAGACACCAGAGCTGGTTATGAGAATTCATCATTACTTACGACCCGAGATTTTATGTTTTCATTAAATGTTAAATTCTAAGGATTATGAAAAAGATACTACAATTAATATTTTTAAGTGCATTCCTTGTTTTTATTGGAGGATGCGATAAGGATTTTGTGGAAATAAATACAAATCCATTTGCAATAAATAGCATTGACGCTGGACTTTTGTTTGCCGGAGCACAACGTGTCCCACGTGGTGGTTGGAACTCAGAAGGTACTATACTGCAGCAGTTTGTTGTTCCGTTTAACCTTGGAACCACAGTCGCTTTTAATTTTGATGAGGACATTGACGGCTACCAGCTTGACTCCTGGAATCAATATACGGGTGCTGTCAAAGCATTTACTCAGATTCTGAATCTGTTGAAAGGAACCACAACCCAGGTTAATTTACAAAGCATTACCCGAATCTGGAAAGCTGAGGTCTTTATGAACATTGTCGACACTTACGGGAATGTGCCTTACTTTAAGACAGGTCTGGCTGCTATAGAAGGTGAAACAGCCTTCTTCCCTGCATATGACGATGATGCGGCAATCTACGATGACCTATACATCGAGATTAAAGATGCTTTGAGTAAATTGGATCCTGCAGGGGATTATACTGCTGCTGACCTTTTTTATGGGTCAAAAGCTTATGTTCCTGTCAATAATGCAGCCACGCAGGTGGCACAATGGAAAAAACTTGGTAATTCGCTGTTGTTAAGATTAGGCATGCGCTATACTAAGCTAAATCCCACCAAAGCTGCATCAATAGTTACTGAAGCATTTAATGGTGGTGTGATGGCATCAAATGCCGACAATGCTCTTGTGGTTTATGATGGTACGCTTTTTACAAATCTCAGTAACTCTGATTTGATAAATAATAATCCGAGATACTATTATACAGCAGAACCTTTTGTAAATCAACTGAAATCGACAAGTGATCCGCGTAGCAAGTATCTAGTCGCATCATTTGCAGATCCAAGTGCTCCGTTAGGTGATCCTAACCCTAATACAAACGTTGCAACTCAGTTTGGTGTTCCTATTGGGATTCTCTCCGATAACCTTACTGTTGCCAATGGTTACAGAGGTAGCAAAGGTGGAGGGTTAAATTATTCACAGATGAACGTAAACGTTGCGGCATCTTTGATGACCCCTACTTTCTATATGACATATGCACAGACTTCTTTACTTCTGGCAGACGCAGCAAAAAGAGGCTGGATTCCAGGCGGTGATGTTACTGCCAAGCAGTATTATGAAGCGGGAATAAAAGCTGATATGGATGCTTATGCTTTGATTATAACCAGAACTAATAAACCAACAAATCCTGCAGTTCCAATACTTGCTCCGGTTTCTGTAACAGATTATAATACATATATTGCACAACCTGCAGTATTATATAATCCTGCTACCGCTCTTAATCAGATCAACACACAATACTGGATAGCTAATATCCTGAATAGTGCTGAAGGCTGGGCCAACTACAGAAGGACCGGGTTCCCTGTTTTAGCTCGTAATACATTTAATGATAAACTTCTGGCTAATGGTGGGAATGGCTATGTTCACAGGTTTTCTTATCCCGATGCTGAATTACCTAAAAATAAAGTGAACTATCAGGCTGCCGTAGCAAATCTGGTAGGTGGCGTTGATGATTTAGTTAATAGAGTATTTTGGGATATACCGTAGTACTTGTTGAATGAGAATTCATTCATCAGGTAATTATGTTTCACAACGAATAAAATAATGACTTGGGAGTCAGAGTAAATCTGGCTCCTTAGTTTTTTATAACCAGTTCTGACTTTAGGGATATGAAATATTACTCGCCGCAATTCAATCTTTTAAGACGCCTTGATTAGTTGGTGGTTGTGTATATTTCTCTGATTGCAGGATATATCTTCCTGTATTTGAATAATTGATTAGAATATAGTTCTGCATTTTTAGAATCTGGTTCAGTTATCCCCTGTACATGAACCATATTCTGTGCAGCCTCAATAAATGTTGCGAACCATCCGGAAGCAACAGCAGCTGATATACCCGCACCCAGGGAGGAAGCCTCATCAGTAGACATAGTTAATACTTTTTTACCGCTAATATCTGCAATAATATGTCGCCACAAATCGCTCTTCGCCCCTCCTCCTATCAATGCAAATTCGTCAATCCTTTCCCCAACTTTCTTCTCAACTGCTTGCGTGGCGAGGGATTGTTCCATTGCAATTCCTTCGAGTATTGCCCTGTACAAATGTCCTCTGTTATGACCTGAAGTCAGACCAACAATACATCCACGGGCATCCGGATCCCAGTATGGATTCATAACAGCATTCCAGTATGGCAGGACCATTAGTCCTTCACAACCAGGTTTAACCTGTACTGCCTCTTTCTCCAGTTGTCCGTAAATCTCAGGCTCATGGTTGGGATCCATTTTCAACACCTGCTTTATGAACCAGTCAATTAAAAAGGTCCCTGAACGCAGACTTGTCTCACAGTAATATCCCTCTTCAGCACAACAAGCCATTGTTCGGAAACTTCTGTCTGTTATATAGTTCATGATGTATGTTCCTGAAACCACCGCGGTACCCAGGTTCAAATATGCCCGTCCGGGAGTAAGTGCATTAACGCCCAAACCTGCAGCCTGACCATCACCGCCTCCTGCAACTACCTTTGTACCTGCTTTTAATCCCGTAGCCTCTGCAGCTTCCCTGCTAACAAGTCCTAAAACAGTCCCTGGAGNGAATGATTCAGGTAATTGACTGGATTTAATATCGAGCTGTTTAAGTATTTCCGGAGACCATGTTTTTTTAGCAAGATCAAATATACCCATAGGGTCGGAGCTTGCCCAGCTTGTTTTGTAATGTCCTGTCAATTTATTTACTAGATAGGTGTGCACATCGCAGAATTTTGCCACCTTCCTGAAGAGATCATTTTCATTTTCTTTCATCCAGGCTAAACGATATACCACCGGTGCATAATCCTTTGGTTTACCAGTGATCTTATGGATGCGATCATCTCCGATTGTTTTTGCGAATTTATCTACCTGACTTTTACATCGTTCATCGAGCCAGATGATAGCTGGTCTGACAGGTTTGCCATCCTTGTCCAATCCGACAAATGTTTCCCTTTGATTTGAAATTGCGATAGCAGTAATTCTTTCTTTATCAATCTGATGTGTCAGTTCCTGAAGAGAATTAATAATTGAATGCCACCAATCTTCAGGATTCTGTTCGTAGTAATCTGACTGAGGAGAAAACAACCGTATAGTACTGCTTCCTCCGGCAATGTGCTTACCATTAATATCCCAGGCTATTGCTTTTGTTGCAGTGGTACTGCTATCTATTCCTACAACGATTTCCGATTTCATATTTATTATCGTAATTTCNTGTTTCTGTTGCATATCTGGTTTATTATATTGTCTGANGAATGTATCCAGTGGCAAATGTTATGAGTTTCTTCTCCGTGACCTCTTCCCTCTTTAGTATTCCGGCTAATCTTCCTTCGTGCAGGATTGCTATTCTGTCCGACACAGCCATTATCTCAGGTATTTCTGAGGAAATAAAAATAATTCCCATCCCTTTAGCCGCCAATCTGCCGATCAGTTGATAAATCTCTTCCCTTGCTCCGACATCTATCCCCCGGGTGGGTTCATCAAGTATAATGATCCGTGGATCAATCATAAGACTACGGGCAAGCACAACCTTTTGTTGGTTACCACCACTTAANGAGCTTATCGGCTGCNANGGCTTGTCTAATTTAATATTCAATAGCTGTATATAATTNTCTATTTCATTGTTCTCACATGATGCCCGGATGAATAAATTAAGGTGACTTAACTGCGACAGATGTGAGATAGTCATATTTNATTTAACCGGCAGGTTCATGAAGAGAGCCTGTTCCTTCCGGTCTTCAGGAACCATGGCTATACCATTGGTAATTGCGTTCCCGGGGGAATCTATTGACAATAACTTACCGGAAAGATTTACTGTTCCTTCCGTAACAGGTCCGGCTCCAAATAATGCACGTCCAAGTTCGCTTCTGCCTGACCCGACAAGACCATAGAATCCAAGAATTTCGCCTTTGAAAAGATCAAAGCTGATGTTACTGAACCCGTTACCGCCCAGAGCATTGACTTGCAGAAGGACATGATCTGTTTTATGAGTAATCCGAGGAAGAGGGTCTTTCATCTCCCGTCCGGCTATCATACTGAATAAACGTGCTACACTGGCATCCTTTCTCTCGATGGTCCCTGTACATGAGCCGTCGCGCAAAATAGTAATCCTATCAGCAATCTGCAGTACTTCCTCTATTTTGTGAGAAACATATACTACTGATACGCCCCTNGCGGTTAATCTCGAAATTATGCTGAACAGCTGTTTTGTCTCCAAATCGGTCAGGGAGGAATTGGGCTCATCCATTATAATTATACTTGCTTCACCTGAAAGCGCTTTAATGATTTCAATGCCCTGCCGTTCAGATATACTAAGATCTTTCACATAACTTTCCGGATTAGTGGAGAGATTTAGAAATTCCAGGGCTTCCCTGGCCGAGTTTTTCAACCTTTGATGATTGATAAAACCGAAGTGCGAAATATTGAACTTTCTCATTCGCCCTATAAAAATGTTTTCCATGACATTTAAATGAGGCATCATTGTCAGATCCTGGTGAATAGTAGCGATTCCTTTTCTAAAGGCTTCAAGCGGTGAAGTGAATTCGGCATTTTCTCCGTTGAACATCAGTAAACCTTCATCCTGCCTTATTATCCCTCCGATAATATTCATCAGGGTTGTCTTACCGGCTCCATTTTCGCCTATCACAGCATGTACTTCACCGCGATACAAAGTCAGATCGACATTATACAATGCCTTTACACCTCCAAAGTTTTTAGAGATTCCTTTTACTTCCAGAATATAGTCTGATTTTTCAGACATTACGTCCTAACTTGATTACTATATGAGCTGATAAGATTTCTTTACTTATCTGAGTGCGGCAAAATCTGATCTATATTCCCGGGAGTGGCCATAGGAGTATCCAGAAGGAGTTTTCCAAATGGAGGAACAATACCTCCTGCAATATAATTATAAAGACGGATGACGACATCCCGGCCCTGTAGTTTTGTGCTCTGATCTATTAAACCCTGAATCGCACCCTCCCTGACAAGACCAACCGTTTCTGGTAAGAAATCATGGCAAACAACCTTAACAATGCCTTTTTTGCCACTGTTCTTTACAGCATTAGCTGCTCCAAACTGGCCGCTGGCAGTAATATAAATCCCGGAAAGATCAGGAAAAGAACTCATGAAATCCATCGCCTGTGTATAAGCAACATCTGCCAGATCGGCATTTTCTATTTCTCCTACAACTTTTATATCGGGATATTTTTCTGTTATGACATCCTTAAAACCTTTCCGCCTTAATTCATGTGCTTCCACTGCAAAAAATCCGGTTATTATAGCAACTTTCCCCTTCCCCCCAATCAGTTGCCCCATTTTTTCGCCGCACTCCCTGCCCTGCTTGTAATTGTCTGCCCCAACAAAAAATACTCTTGNAGATTCTTTGTTTGTTTCAGAATTATATGTTGCAACAGCAACATTTGCCTTGAAAGCTTTTTGTATAAACGGTATCATACCTTCATCACCGGCAAGACAGGCAATACCATCGTAATTTTGAGCTATTGCTGCTTCGACAGCGATCCCGAATACGTCAGCGGTATGCCGGTCGCCTGCAACTATCCAGTCTACTTCAGCATTGAAATCCTTCAGAAGGCCTCTGGCTTCCATTACTCCTTCTTTTACAGGAGTCCACCATGGATTGGTTTCCATCGCGAGGAAAGCGATCCGTATTTTTTCATTCTTCATGTTTTTAACGGGCATAACCTTACCCTCATCCACGGCTCTACCCTCAGAAAAATATGCAGGAGGCTTTGGTAATATCCTTGAAATTCTGTGCGAAGATGACCTGTTGCATGAGTAATTAAACATGAGAGCCACAAGCAATGATAAAAGTGTTACAGTAAATTTTTTCATAATTCAGATGTTTTTCAACTTTCCTTTCAGTAACTGGTCAAGTCCTACGGCAAGGACAATCACCACTCCAATTGTTATAGTCTGAAAATGGTTAGGAATGTGCAGTAAGACAAATGCATTCCTGACTATAGCCATAATTGTGGCACCAATAATTGCCCCTATAACTGTACCCTCTCCTCCCTGCAAACTGGCTCCGCCAATAACGACGGCAGCTATCACATCCAGTTCATTACCGACGCCAATATTTGTGGCTGCAGTCGACAGCCGTCCGGTTAATATTATGCCTGCCGTGGCGCAGAAAAATCCTGAAATGGCATAAACAAAAATACGAACCTTATTAATGGGAACACCAGATAATCTGGCTGATCTTTCATTGCTCCCGACAGCGTAAATATACCGACCGGGAACCGTATATTTTAAAAAGACCGTAGCCAAAATAACCAGCAAGAGAAGTAAAACAACAGAGAAAGGTACAGGACCCAGATAGCCGCTTCCTAGAAATATTACAGATGCGTTTTGCATCGGAATATTCGATGCAACCGTTCCTTTGACCCCGGTGGCAAGAAGGTATGTCAAACCTCTTCCAACGCTAAGCATTCCCAGGGTTGTAATAAAAGGATTGATTTTGAACCTGGTAATAGTAAGACCGCTCACTGTTCCAAGCAATAATCCGAAAATGAGTCCACAAATAACAGCAAGCAGTGCATTCTGGCTATATACGGTAATTAATCTTGCAGTAAGCATTGAAGAAACTGCCATCAGCGACCCAACCGAAAGGTCTATGCCACCTGTAATAATAACCATGGTCTGGCCGATAGCCATTATACCGATTGTTGACATGCCCTGCAGTACGTTGAAGAGGTTGTCCTGTTTCAGAAAATACGGACTTGCTGCACTCATAATAACAACCATGAAAATGAGTGCGATTAATATATTTACCTCTCTGATCTGAAGATACGTACGCCAGCTGGTGTTCGTTATGTATTTGTTCACATTGATTAATTCAAATAGTAAATAACTAATTATTAGTCAGTTAAAAGAAGATGTCCGATTTTTAATTCTAAATTACTAATTTTATTATAATAAATATACCAGGAGCAATTAATTCATTAAAATAAAAAGAGTGTGCCTTTACGGGCCACACTCTTTTATTCAGTAAGGATCATTTTTTAAATCCAAAGTTTGTCATATGTCATTCCAGACCTGTCCCATTCGGGAGTAGCATCGAAATATTTTGCATCTTTAGACATCATTGCCTTGACATTTTCATCGTTAAGCTCAATTCCAAGACCCGGAGCATCCAGAGGAACATTGGCAAACCCATTGGTAATCAGAGGTTGTTTACCTGTCATTTTAACCATTCCCTCCCACCTGGGATTATCAATATTATGATGCTCAAGGGCAAGAATATTTTCAGAAGCAGCAGCAGCATGAATTGCGGCCATCCAGGCAACCGGTGTACTATTGGAGTGTAAAGCTCCTGCAATTCCGGCTTCTTCAGCATAGTCAAGAATTTTCTTAGTCTCCAGGATACCACCGGCACTCACCAGATCGGGATGAACAATATCAACAGCGCGTTCGTCTATAAGTTTCTTAAATCCTCCAAGCTGGCCGTTAAGTAAATAAATATCCTCCCCTGTAAGTATTGGTGTCTCAAGAGCTGCTTTTATTTCTTTTAACTGATCAGTGAGGAACCAGGCAACTGTATCTTCAAGCCAGGCTAACCTGTATTTCTCAAGTGCTTTTCCTATCCGGATAATCTGGTTCATATCAATATGTCCGAAATGATCAGCTGAAAGAGGTATTTCAGTGCCTACCACGTTTCTTACATTTTCAACAATTTTCTGAAGTCCTTCCAGTCCTTTGTCGGTAATCTGAATCTGTGTAAAAGGCTGTTCTTTTTTCCAATAATCTTCGTAACCACCAGCAGCGTAGCTCCTTCCCATGTACCAATTGCTTAAGTTCTGGCTGTTCTGACCCCAGAATTTTGAATTGACGAGGGATGCGGGATCTCTGGCAATTTCATCCATTCCAATGTCCATTTTAAGCCATGTATAACCATCTGCAAGTCTTCTTTTAAGCGCTTCGATCTGTTTTGCCGGATCAGTCTCATCCGGAGTATCTGCATAAATCCTGACTTTATCACGATATCTTCCTCCCAGTAACTGCCAGACAGGAACATTCAGGGCTTTGCCGCACAGGTCCCAGCATGCTGTTTCTACTGCACTCACGCCACCACCTTGTCTGCCAGGTCCTCCGAACTGCTTAATAACCTTGAAGATCATCTCAACATTACAAGGATTTAGTCCAACTATCTTACTCTTCAGGAAAAGAGCAAAGCGGGGGTCTGTTCCGTCTCTGATATCTCCCAATCCATAAATTCCCTGGTTTGTTTCAATTCGTATAATACGACCGGCCAGTGATCTGCCACTTTTATCTGCAATACGCAGGTCGGTGATTTTCAGATCAGACGGACTCGATGCCCTTGGAACATTCTGTGTTGTCTGGGCAATCGTATCTTCGACCGACAGATGCCATAAACCTCCAAGAGCAATTCCCCCCAAGGCAGCTTTCTTAAGAAAGTTACGTCGATCGCTGGAAGTAGCCGGATTATTCAATTCAGCCTTAGCGGCTTCTCTTCCCGCAACCTCTTCTTTCCTGTTTTTTTCAGCAAATTGCTGCAAGATTGTCTTCATGTTGCATTTTTTATTGGTTAGTAAAAACTATAGGTAATTTGATTATTTGCTTCCCGGTCGGTTAAATGAGATCAGCTTCGAATAAACTTTGTTTTGTTGATACTCAATATTCTTTAAATATACTGTTTTTAAGCCATGGGGAAATCTTAAAAATCATTAATTTTTGATAAAATTGCTCTTGAATATCCATAAAAAAAGAAGTAATTTCCTGCACTGATTTTGAGTTAAATATCTTATAACTCGCTGAGTCATGAGACTGTAGCTTTGTTCGAAATCCTGAAAAAATGAAATCAAAACAAGCTGTCCGGGTTTCTTCTCCCGAAAGGGAAATTAATTACAAAAATAATTCTCAAATCTTCCCTGTTTGTCTAGATTTGTATATACTTGAATTTTATAACTCCGCTGCAGCAAAGCAGCATCGTTCGGAAATGAAATATTACATCGAAGTAAAATAATAAACCTGATTAATTGACTATGAAAAAAATTGACACATTCTCAGATTTCAGATTGAAATTGAAAAAGATGAAAAAGGAAATGACCATCACTATTAGCGTGGTTGTATCCATACTGATTTTAAGCTCTCTGATTACTGTCAGCGGACAGGATATGAATGCCGGACAGGAAAAGCCGAAAGTTATTCCGTTAACCGAGCGTATTGGGCATACTGATCTGGCTAAAGCCATGCCTGGTAAAAATGTACATCAGGGTACCGGTACTTTAGGCATGCAGACTCTTCTTGGGAGAGGAGCTGTGAAGAACCTTGCATTTATGCATCATGGTCCTCTCGGGCCTAAGAGCTCAATTGGGCACCATTTTCATAACAATTCTGATGAAATGTTCCTGATCCTTGACGGGGATTGTCAATTTACAGTTAACGGACAAACGGCACTGATTAAAGGTCCGGTGGGAGTACCATGCAAATCGGGTAATTCGCATGCTGTATTTAACCCATCAGCAAAACCTGTAGACTGGGTTAATTTCCAGGTATTGGTTGCTGATCCTGCTCAGTCTGCAGCAGGTGCTCCTTCTGCTCAGCGCCCTGGTACTCCTCCTCCTCAGGGAGCAGGTAATACTTACGGTGGGGGTGGAATGATGCGCCGAGGTTCTTATAACTATTCTGCTGATCCCACAAGCTTATTTGAAATGGGTGATGACAGGTCAGATGCAGTTCTTGTTAAGAAACCTACATTCATCAATACAGGTCAGCTTATTAAAGCAAATCTCCGACCGGTTGTTAATATGGATGGCGGAAAAGATACTGTTTTCTACAGAAGAGCGCTGGGACCAGGAGCTTTTGAATCAAACTGGGCGTTTTTTGATCACCTTCTTATTCCTTCCGGATCAACAGTTGGCAGGCATTATCATGCAGGTGTGGATGAAGTTTATCTCGTCATCAAAGGTAAGGGCAAAGTATATGTAAATGATGAATGTGCCAACATAGCTTATGGTGACGCGGTACCGGTAAAAGCCGGAGAATTACATTCTTTGGAAAGTTCGGAAACCGAACCCCTTGAACTCGTTATCTATGGCATTGCTCTTGAAAAAGGCAAACTGGATGTAGTCGATGTCCCGCTTACAATGGCCAAACTGCAGATGTTCTTCGAAGTCGAGCCAAATAATTATGCTGCTTTCGAAAAGAACTATATGGATGTATATATACCTGCTCTGAGAAAACAGGCTGGTTATCTTGGATCAAAGCTTCTTCGTATTTTCCCTGCCGATGTTGCAAAGAAAAATGGATCGCCTGAATCAAAATTCACATTTGAGATGGAGCTGATGTTCGAAAAAGAAGAGCAGCGGGTGGCATGGACCAAAACACCGGAGCATGATTTTGCATGGGGAAAGACCGCAGCTTTAGCAAAATCGTACCAATGGCTTGGCTACGATGTTGTTGGAATGGACCAGGTTGGGGATCCTCTTGGGAAGAGGAACATCACAGTAGAAAAATAATAATCAAATCAAATTACCAATCTTTAAAATATGAAATCTATGTTTAAGAAAAAAAAATTTCCTGCCGGCCTGGTGGCCATAGCAGTAATCATTTTCACTCAGTGCACCTCAGCTCCAGAGTGGAAAGCTAAAAATGACGGATTGATCAAACAGTATTCACTTACTGCGAGAGAGTTACCAGGGTTGCCTGGAACAAAAATTATTTCTAACCTGAAAGCCGGGATGGTAGCAAGCCTTGATAGTATTGCAAATACAGAATTATACACAGGTGTTGATGCAAAATTGTACTGGGGACATGGATCAATGACCGGGGTTCTGCAGCTTAAACCAAATGCTCAGATTCCTGAAGAAGTTCTACCCTGCGACAGATTCTTATTTGTCTTGGAAGGGGAAGTAAGTCAGCTGATTGACGGATCAAATGTTAAAATGATTGCTCTAAAAAGAGAAGAACAGGACGGAACTCACAGTATAACACCCAGAATAGATTTTGTCTATCTCGAGAAAGGCACCAAAAATGCGTTGACAGCAGGACCTGCAGGTGCAAAAGTTGTTGAAGTCTACAGCCCTGTACGTCTTGATTATCTTCAAAAAGCCGGGATAAAAGATGTTCCATNAAAAAATGTTGATTTGGCAACTCNGGCAACTCCAAACGTTAAACCTAATAAGGTATATGATATCTACGACTTTCAGCTTACTGAACTTACATCAGGAGCAAATTCAAGGCTTATCACAGGGAAAAGCACACAGGTAAGCTTCATTTCTATGGATCCGGGAGCACTATTTGATCGTCATATTCACCCTGAAGAACAAACAATGCTGGTACTTCGTGGCGGATGTAATGAAATTCTTCTTGATACGGAACAGCCTATGGCGAAAGATAATGTCGTTCTCATTCCCGGCAATATGGTGCACGGTGCAAAAGTTGGTGATCTGGGCTGTGATGCAATTGATATTTTCTGGCCTCCAAGAGCTGATTACAGTGAAAAGGAAAAAGCAAGACTGGAAGCTTATCATGCAATTATTCCTGAAAGTTCCAAGCTCGATCTTCTGGTTGACGGAACAAATACCAAACCAGGTTTGACATTCGCCGAAGGTCCGAAATGGATGAACGGAAAGGTCTATTTTTCTAATATGGGGTTTGACCAGGGTTGGGGAGCTCATCCTGACAAAAGTTCTATTGTTGAACTTAAACCTGACGGATCGTACAGGAATATTTCACAGGGCAAGATGCAGTCAAATGGTCTCTACCCATATAAAAACGGCAATCTGCTGGTATGTGACATGATTGGTCACAAGGTTATTGAAATGACTACTGAAGGTAAAATAGTCAGGGTTGTTGCAAATAAATATAACGGAAAATCCATTGATGGACCGAACGATATTATAACTGATGCAAAAGGTGGCATCTATTTCACCGATCCACAGTTCACGATGGAAGCAGTTAAATTCCAGCCCGGACGTGCAGTATATTATGTTTCAACCGATGGTAAAGTAACCAGAATCNCTGAACCTAATGAGTTTGCAATGCCGAATGGCATCCTGCTTTCACCTGATGGTAAAACACTTTATATTAACAATTGCTACGACGATGAAAAATGGTACCCGGTTGTAAGTACTAAAAAGAACTATATCTGGGCATATGATGTAAAAGATGACGGTACAATTACCAATGGCCGGCAGTTTGCAAAACTCTTCCTGGTTAACAACGTGCTGGACAGAAAAGGAAAATCTTCAAGTTCCGATGGTATGGCCATTGATAAAATGGGTAATATTTATGTTGGTACTTATTACGGTGTACAGATATTCAACTCCAAAGGAGCATTTGTAGGCATGATTAATTTGCCTCACTTCCCCGTAAGCCTCTGTTTCGGTGATACTGATATGAAAACTCTTTATATTGTTAGTTACCAGTGGATTTACAAGATCCGCACCAACATGGAGGGATTTGTTCAGTATTTATAATCAATTCAATTTACTGGTTTAATAAACTGGTAATAAATCGTATAAGATAACACAGGGGGTTTCAATGCCCCCTGTTTTTTATCCTTTTCAGTCGCGAATCGACGCTTCTTTCTCCTGCTAATCAACTACATACCTATTATCCCTAGTTTATATACAAAAAATTTGCACATCTGGTATTATGACAACAAGCGATGTTTTGTTGATTGCAATATGGTTCTTGCTGTTGCAAGATACAATGTAAAAAGGCCGTAGGCCTTATATATTTTAACATCGGGCAACGCCCGATGTAGTACCGCAACCAAACTTATCAAGCCCCGTAGGGGCGAAATATATGTCTGGATTTATTTCGCCCGCTACGGGGCTCATTATGCTTCAGAATCTTATAGG
>JGI20214J51650_10000286_pt1 | contig 32163 bp, 27 predicted proteins | sample WetSurMetagenome_FD_51650 | JGI IMG/M metagenome (IMG submission 51650) | reverse complement strand
GCATGTCGCAATTCTAGCATCGGTATATATTGCGCGTATCTACCTTAAATTGGTTTCATGCTCATCCCCGCAGCAGAGCTGCGGGGTATTCGAAATAATAATTATAGGACACCAAAGAGATATTCTAGCTATATATAGACCATAATTTAGTTTGCCTAGATAATTTTCATACAGCTTGGCAGGGATCAGATCATTGAAATTCAATATTATTGTGGTGGTAAATTGAAAATAGGATATTTTGTAACCCATTACCCATATTTAGATGAAAATGGAGATTATTTTAGTGGCGGCGTAGGTGAAGTTGCTTTAAATCTAGCTAGAGAAATAGCTGAATTAGGACATGAAGTTTTTGTCTTCACAACATCTAAGACATCAAAGTCGACTTTTGAAGAATACGGCAAAATAAAAGTTTATAGATATGGCTACAATTTTAAAATTGCAGAGTGCTATATCTCCTTGAAGCTTCTTTCAGGACCGATAATGCATAATCTGGATATCGTACATACCCATATGGGCAATGCTCCAGCACCGTATTCAGCATTTATTTATTCTATATTAAGAAAAAAACCGCTGGTAACAACATATCATGGTGATCAGCAAGATGGTTATGGCTCTTTTTTGAGGCGAATTTTTGTTTTTATTCATAATAAGCTTTTTGCTAAACGCATATTAGCGTCCTCTAAAATAGTGATCTCACCATCCTTTCCTTTCATTGATGAATCTAAATATCTAAAATTTTTTAAAGATAAAATCTTGGTTATTCCCAATGGGTTGGATTTGAGCAAGTATATTTCTACAAAAACAAAAGAACAATATAGGCACGAATTGGGACTTCCTCATAATAAAATTATAATTTTATTTGTAGGAGCGCTATCCAAATATAAAGGACCTGAGGTATTGTTGAATTCTGTCAAGATCGTTAATGAAAATAATTCCAATATTCTAACCATTTTTATAGGAAATGGACAAATGAGGGAAGAGCTTGAAGGTCTCTCTAAGGATCTGGGTGTAACTGAAGTTGTAAAATTTTTAGGATACGTTGATGAAAATTTAAAGATTAATTATTATAAAGCAGCTGATATTTTTGTTTTACCTTCAACATTGAATACTGAACTATTTCCCATTGTCCTTCTTGAGGCGTCCGCATCGTCTCTTCCGATCGTCGTTAGCGATTTAAATACTTTTAAATGCATAATTAAAGAAGGATTCAATGGTATATTCACAAAAAGAAATGACTCAATTGATCTAGCAAATTCCATCATAAGTTTAATAAAAAATAAAGAACTATTAAAGAAAATGTCTGAAAATTCTCATAGTATTTCTTCCAAATTCTCCTGGGATAAGATAGCAGCAGATTACAATAAACTTTATCAAAATATTAATTCAAACAGGTTTTATAAGTAAATTTATGAGGTCTAGAAATGAGGATTTGCCTTCTAGGTGATTATTCGAACTCGATGCTTGATGAGGGTATTAAAAACGTGTCCTTTCAAGTTCATAAAAAATTGCAGAACTCTGAAGAGGTATTATTTTTTGACGTAAAAAATCTTTTCAACTTTAATATATGGGAAAAAATGAGAAAATTCAAACCTCAAGTCATCCATTATATACCTGGGCCATCATTATTTAGCTTCCTAATCGCTAAGATTGCCTCTACATATTCCGGAGGAGCTGCTATAATAATCTCTGCATACCATCCGGGTAGGTTATGGCCTATGAAACTGATCCCGTTATTGAATATTAAACCGGAACTTATCCTGACTGCATCTAAGAACACCGAAGTGGTCTTTAGGAATCTTGGATGCAATGTGAGATTTCTAGAGCCAGGTGTGGATGTTGAACGCTTTGTTCCTGTATCGAATTCAAGAAAGATGCTACTTAGGAGAAAATACAACATAGACGAGGAAAAATTTGTGGTCCTCCATGTCGGCCACCTCAAGTATGAGCGGAATGTGCAGGAGATAAAATTTCTCCAAAATGAAGAAACGCAAGTTATAATAGTTGGAAGCAGCTCTACTAAACATAACGATTATTTGTGTAAAAACCTTGAGGAATGTGGATGCATAGTGTTTAGAAAATATCTTCCAGAGATCCAAGAGATATATGCACTATCAGACTGCTACATCTTCCCAACGAAAAATAGGTTGGCAAGCATAGATCCTCCCCTTTCTATATTAGAAGCCATGTCCTGCAATCTGCCAGTAGTTTCTACCAGATTTGGCGCTATTCCAGCGCTCTTCCAAGAGAGTAATGGTTTTAGATTTTTTGAAGCTACTCAAGATCTTTGCGATATTGTGGAAGACTTGAGAGCTTGTCCAAAAATCGACAATCGGAAGCTCGTTTTCCCCTATTCTTGGGAAAATATATGCTCAAAGCTGGAGACTATATATGAAGAAATTGGCGGATAGGCAATCTTATCAAAGACTCTGTGGTACTCCATGTACTCCCGCGGATAAATCAACAATTGAGAAGAGAAATCGCTTTATCTCTAGAAATATCGATTTGGATCGCGACTATATGTTACTTGATGTGGGTTGTGGCCTAGGAATTTACAAATCTGAGAACTTTAATAGTCTTGGTATTGACATCGTCCGAGAAAATCTCGAAAAAGCTAAGCTTTTGGACGATGATTTGGATGTCACTGTGATGGATGCGGAGTTCATGGGCATTAAGAAGGAAGTTTTCGATGTGGTCTTATGCATCGAAGTGATCGAACATCTACAGGACGATCGAGCTGCTCTCAAGGAGATATGTCGTGTTTTAAGACCAGATGGAAAGCTTATCGTGACTGCACCAAACAGAAAGTTTCCATTTGAAACCCATGGAATAACTGTCTGGAATCGGCAAATTGGATCTTATGGACTTGGATTTCCTCTGCTTTCTTACATGCCAAGATCGATAAGAAAGCACTTCGCTACCGTTCATAATTACACAACTCAGGAGATAATTTCTCTCCTGGAGAATAGTGGATTTCGGGTGTTGGAGCTAACTTATCTTTGGCCGAATCTGGACATAGTTAAAAGAAATATACCTTATTTAAAATTTTTCTTTGACAAAATTGGTCTGCTATTTGATTATCTTGAATCTAGTGAGACGGTTCTAAGCAAGATGGGAATGACAATAATTATTTGCTGTGAGGTTTACAACAGTGAAAACCGGTAAATTCGTATGCTTGACAGGAATAGATGGTGCTGGTAAGACCACTTTGGCTAGATTAGTAGTAGGTGACATGAATAATAATGGTACAAAAGCCATGTATGTTTACAATAGATATATTCCTTTTCTAGCAAAGCCTGCAATATGGCTTGCTGGTGTATTGTTGCTTCGCAACAAAGACATATATAGATCTTATCATGAATACTCTTCTTCTAAGAGAGCAGCGAGCTCAAACCATCCTTTCTTAGCTGAGGCATATCAGTATCTCCTTATATTTGATTATTTAATTCAAATTTTTGCTAAGATATCCATACCTATTGCACTAGGCAAGACTGTTATTTGTGATAGGTATATCTACGATACTTTGGCAACAGACCTCGCTATAGATTTCAACTATACAGATGATAAATTGAAGTGCGCATTAAAGAGATTTTTACATATCAGTCCTGCGCCCTATATGATTTTCCTAATAGACCTCCCAGAAGAGGTTGCAATGAGTAGGAAAACAGATGTTCCTTCTATAGATTATCTTAAAGAGAGGAGAAGATTTTATTTAATCCTTGCAGATATTTTGCCAGATGTTATTATCCTAAATGGCTGCCAAAGTCCTGAGGATCTAAAAGTTGCTGTTTTGGAAGGTATCGGGAGGATGCGATCTTGACCAAGATCCTTATTTTTGGCGTAGATGGGTTAGATAGAGGACTTCTACGCAAATTTGGTGCAGATATTCCGTGCATTCAGTCATTGAAGAATTCTGGCCAAGAAGTTCGGATGAACTCCGTCTTTCCACCTGATTCCAATACAGCTTGGGCGAGTATTTATACAGGCAAAAACCCTGCGAATCACGGGGTGGTCAAATTTGTAGATCCTTTGACGAAAACCTCATCGCTACTATCGAAAGAAGAGGATAACCGTGCCATAAGAGGAAAGACTTTTTGGGATGTATTGAGTAGATATGGCAAAAAGGTGTGTCTAATTAATCCGCACTTGGCATATCCAGTTTGGCCAGTAAATGGTATAATGACGTCTAGGTCGAGCATTAAGGACGAAGTTCAAATCTTCCCTGAACAATTATCTCGAGAATACGACCTAAATAATCTAAGAGGACTGAAAGGCGTGCCAAACGGAAGAAGAGATCTCGAGGCATATAGGGAAAAAGCTGAAGCGTCAATTAAAAAAGAAGCTCATCTAGGTTTAAGAGTTATGACAGAAAACCAATGGGACCTTTTTTTTATATATTTTCCTGAAGTTGATTGGATAGAACACTTTTTTTGGTCTTCCTATGATATCGAAGATCCAAACCATATCCCAAACGATCCCTATGAAGGAACTATAAAGCATTTTTATTCTCTTGTCGATTCAATATTAGGAGAATTCATCAGACTTGCCGGAGAGGATACAAATATCGTTCTTTTAAGCGATCATGGACACGGGAGACGGCCTCAGAAGCTGATAAATACAAATTATGCCTTGAAAAATATGGGATTGTTATCTAGCAGAATAAAGAGAGAAAACTGCACTGAGCTTGCTTTTCTGGTAGAAAAACTGAAGAGATATGCACTTAAATCAGTAGCTGACTTTGGACTTGCAGGGCTGGCAAGTAGCGTTCTCAAAATAATGCCCTCAGCTAGGCAGTTATATACAACGCCCTTTTCGATAGATTGGATGAAAACATTGGCATACAGCTCGGACTTATCTGGAATCAAATCTTACTCTTACGGCGGGATCATAATCGACAAAGAGAAAGTTCGCATTGATCAATATGAATGCATTAGAGATAATATAATCAAGGAATTTTCCGAGATTAAAGACCCTGAATCGGAAGAAAAACTATTTAATTGGATAATTCGGAGGGAAGATCTATATTCAGGGAATTACATTATCAGATATCCTGATATATTATTTGAATTAAAGTACGGCTGGGGTTCAGGATGGAGAGTTGACGGGGCCATGTTTAGCACGGCAGAAGCACACAGCATTGTGCCAGGAAGCCATAAAGGCGATTCTGCGGTATTTATAGCCAAGACAAATAGACCGCTAATAAAAAAGTCGGGCATTCCTACTCTTATGGATATCGCCCCAACTATTTTGGATCTTTTTGGCATTAAGTTAGAGGAGCTTGACTTTGATGGAAACAGCCTCTGCGCTTGAAAAAATACAGTCATGCATTAGCCCTTATAAACGTTTTATCTACCATAGTTTAAACGAATTCGCTGATGAACTTCAGCTCGACTCGTTTCAATACATTATAGATGTGGGTTCGGGCAAGTCTCCTTACAAAAATATATTTAAATGCTCTGGAAAATATATATCTATTGACTGCAGGGAAGAATCTGATGCAGACATCGTTGCTGATGTTGCATGCTTGCCCATAAAGATGGGGATTGCAGATGTGCTCCTCTGCATAGAGGTATTGGAGCACGTATATCCAACGAATGACGCTATAAAAGAAATGAACAGGGTCCTAAAAGTAGGTGGCTATCTGATCATCACAATCCCCTTTATCATTGGCCGTCACGATTATGTAGATTATTTCAGATTCACCGAAAAAGCACTGAACCGGATGCTGAACGACTCCGGATTTTCAGTAGTCACGGTCAATAGAAGAGGTGGAATCTTCACGGTCTTGGCAGGCCTTCTTTTGAGTATCCCAGGACAAATATTTATCTCCACGGCGCCTAAATCATTTTTCTTTGCTCTTCTTTTGCCTCTGGCAATTTTATTACCTCTCCTGGATAGACTAGATAAAGTAGGTGGGTACACGTTAGGCTACGAAATACTAGCAGTGAAAAAGCAATAAGCTGAGCCTATTAGGCCCAGAAAAGCCCGTTTTGTAAGGTGTAACAGTATTTCAACCACTTCACTAAAAAAATGGATAGTAGAGCTAATTTCTATGATACCAAGAGATTGGAGCCAATATAATCAATGGATCAAACCCGAGTTGGACATCGACTATTTGAGCGATCTAACAGAGATATTAATCTCTGAGATACACATCAATCTGCCTACATGTCTAGAGGTAGGATGCTCCAATGGACGATATTTGCGTTACATGGGAAGTTTTCTACCCATAGAGAGATTCTATGGGTTGGATATAATTTCTACGGGATTTTCAGATAAACAGATAGATTTCATCAAAGGGAATGGTCTATCCTTACCATTTTCGGATAATTCTTTTGATTTTGTTTCCTCTTTTGGCGTAATTGAGCATTTTGATAAAAATGGACGGAAAACAATGCTGGAAGGAATGATCAGGATCTTAAAGCCTGGTGGTATTCTTTTGACATTTATCCCCAATGTTGAATCTCGCTCACTTCGATTCGCTAAGATAAAGTTACTTGATGCCTTTAGAGAATTCAAACACTATAAAATAAGCCTCCACGAGCTCATTGAGCAGCATGAATCTGCAGGATTTAGAGAGAGCAAAGGATATTATATTGGCTGTGGACTCCATTTAGGAAAATTAAAGCTAAAGCGGCCTAAAATTCTCAAGCGAAACAGCATCATGTCAGATGATATGATAGTGCTTTCTTCAAAGTAGCTATAAAGATGACTGTGATTAAAAGGCGAAGAAAATGGATTCAGATGGATTCTATAAGAAGAGATCTTATTATTTTGTATTGCTAGTACTTTTGAGTCTGCCTTCATTGTTCCTAGGATACATAAGGTACGTATTGCCTTTCATATGGTGGGCAATGGATGATGTAGTAATTATCGAAAAATACGGCAGTTTGATCAATGCCTCAGTTTCTAATTCAGGGCTCTATAATTATCCTTTAATAATTTACGCATTGCATATCATCCCATCAATTCCTCTTTCTCTTATAATTTATTTGCCTTTGATGTTCTGGATTGTGCCGGTCTGTTACTATGTTTTAGCACGGCGAGTTATGGGATCCATTAAGTTAGCGCTCTTGATAACTGCCTATATCTGCTTCGACTTCACTGTGTTCCCCTGTGAATACAATATACAGGCATATACCTGGACTCATGCATTATTCCTCTGCGTTCTAATTTTGTACAATCTCTACTTAGGAAAAAATAGGTGGAATTATTTGTTGCTTATAAATCTATGTTTTATCTCAGTCTATTTCTTCCACCCAACATATGCGATGTGGATTATATCTTTTTTCGCTATTGCTAATTTTATAATATATTTTTCAAGAGCAAACAATTTTTTAAAAAATACTAAATTGAACATCAATCAGACGATGTCGTTTATTGTAATTTATCTAATATTTAATAAAATATTATACAGTAATTTTTTAGTAAAATTTGTACAATTTGATCCAGGAACTATTAGAGATGAATATATATATACAATCATGAGCTTTTTAGGATTAGCAATAAGCTCTTCTATGGAAAAATATTCGATGGCGCTTCCACCGGCTTCATCTCTCATGGGACCTTCAATGTTCTTAAGAACCTTAATAATAGTTATCTCCTTTATAATAATAATGTTCTTGCTATTTCGTAGATGCCAATTAGATAAAGAACTCCTATTGATCTATTCCTTATCTGCTGTCGGCATCATTCATACTCTTGGTTATGCTATCTACGGTCATATGAGCTTAAGGGTAGTTGTATTTTTATTTCCATTTATAATTATTCTCGGAATGAAAAAGCTAGGGTGCTCTCATCGAAATATCGTTTTGTTCTTATCTTCATTGGTGCTTCTTGGTATTATTCAAACAGGTTCATTTATGCTAGAGAACTATGATGAAAGAGCGACCATAATAAACGACGTGCTACCAAGCTCGACTTGGCTCTTGGACTTTATAATCCCGTCTTCCAGAATATTGACGGATTTTGATACATCTCAAGTTATATATTTTAACTTTGTATCACAGAACTCCACCTTTGAGCGGATTTATTTTACGTCAAAATTTTACGATATGATTGTAAATTCAACTGCCGAAATAAAAGGAATTGATTATTTTATAATTAATAAAGTAATTATGAGTTCTCCTACATATTCAATTTCTTGGGACTACTATGAACCGATTGCATTGTATTTTCCATATATTCAAAACAATAATAATTTAAACGAAATTTTTGACGACGGACTGATTTTAGTGCTAAGCAACAATACGGAGAATAAACACATCATGTCTTCCAGCATCTTTTAGTTTGAATCAGAATTATTAAGGTCATAAGACCATAACTGATGATCCAAGCATATCCAACTCCACTTGCTCCAAATTCCTTCATAAGAAAATAACTCAGTCCGATCAAGAGCAAAAAATGTAACCCACTAAAAGTTATCAATTTATTAATATTCTTTTTTATTCTCAATATCGAGAAATAGATATAGACTACGGCAGCAAATAATGCAGCGATTATTATATTCTGCATTATTCCTAATCCGAAAACGTAATCATTGCCCAGTATTCTTAGTATCCACCCACCGCTCAAATAGAGAAAAGAGCCTGAAGGAATTATCAAAAAGTATGTAATGCTAAGCGACCGCCATACCAATTGCCTGAGTGCACATCCATGGCTGCCTTCGACAAAGAGGCAAGTGCTTACGGAATTTATCACCATGAACATTGAAGAAGCTATCGTGAATGGTATGTAGTATTGAGCAGCGTCTATTGCACCCAGCTCATTAAAAATCATGATCGGAAGTATGTAATTTGGAGCTATTAAAAACATATTTGAGGCATAGTTGCCGATTGAGAACGATAGGGATTTAGCCAAGAAGACCCTATCCATGGAAAAAGAGAAGGGTATTTCTAGCTTTCGCATCAGTTCAACGGATAGGACTGCTGCAATTGCTGTTGAAATGCTCATCGCACAAAGGATCCCTATGTATCCAAGAAAATGTAGAAAATAAGCTGCAACAATACGAAGAGTTAAGAATACATTTTGTTTTAAATATAAATCTGATCTATTTAAGGCTACAAAAGATAGACTAGTAATCGATATGAATGAATTCGCAATTACAAGCAATAAGTAAAGAATAATAATCTCAGGCCTTAAAGATCTCAAATTTGAGAACCAAATCCCTGCGCGAGAAATAAAGATCAAGCTTAAGGAGATTGAAAGCACAGTAGTAATTATCATAGCAGTGCTAAACACCTTGCTTTTATCTCTTTCGGAAAAAAAGCGTATTAAAGAGAAGTCTAATCCTACTCTCGATAGGAGAACAACTAAAGCTGCAGAAGATACTAAAGTCGTGGCTATTCCAACATCATTACTCGTATAAAGCTTGGCTGTGAACAACCAGAATACTAAGCCGTTACCCGCACTCAAAATAGATGTAAGGGTTATCAATAGTGTATTCCTAAAAAGCGGTTCGTTAAGGTAGCTTTTCTTTTTATAAAAGATTCTTTTTGCGAACGAAATTAATTCCATACATAACAATCCTAACCTCTAAACGGAGCCAAACGCGGACATCGATTAGTCTCCCTCATATGTATCGTCACCCTCTTGGACCCAAGAAGCTCATCATCAGCTTCTCCTCTAAACTGGCTGGCAGCGGCAGCACGGGGTCTTCAACATCGCCTTCGAGAAGGACTCCGCCTCAAACTCCTGGCCGGGACGACCGGCAAGATCATACACTGGCATGCGGAAATCAGTCGGGAAGGGAGCCTGGGGCTATTTCTCAGGATGGGAGCGCGCTGTTGCTGCTTCCCGCAGGCTTGCCTTCCGCGGGCAAGAGTGCCTGCCCTCCAACCGCCCGGTCCTGGGGAAGGGCATTCTCTGTTAAGCCGGTGCACTGTACTTCCGCAAGGCCTTGGCCATCTCTGGCCGGGCACTCCCTTGTATCCGGCACATTCTCCTTGTAGGTCAGGCCCATGATCAAAACCTTCTAGCCCTTTATCACTTTGTCGGCGCATTCAGCCTCTTGATGGCGAGCTCCGCCACGTGCCTGGGCATATAGTCGTTGAGCGCCCGCCTGGCCAAAATCACCTGGGGATGGTGGCCCAGCTCACTCGCCTTGTAGACCAGATAGTAGGGATCCACGGGAATGCAGTGTCCGCCCACCAGGCCTGAGGTGTACTTGTGGAAGTTCCACTTGGTGCCCGCCGCCTCTAAAACGTCCTTCGTTGACAAGCCTATCTTGTGGAATATGAGTGACAGCTCATTCATGAGGGCAATGTTGATGTCCCTCTGAATGTTCTCTATCACCTTCGCCGCCTCAGCAGTCTTGATGTTCCTGGCTACGAAGACGTGATTTATCAACCCATACAGCTCCGCCAGAAGGCGAGTGCTCTCCTCATCCATGCCAGAGACGATCTTGGTGATCTTGTCGATGCTGTGGGCATCATCCACTGGATTGACCCTCTCCGGAGAGTATCCGATCTTGAAGTCCGTGGCGGAGATCAGCCCTGACTTCTTCACCAGAATGGGAACAACAATCTCCTTAGTGACTCCCGGATAGACGGTCGACTCTAATACTACTATTGTCGCAGGCTTGAGGTTCCTGCCCACAACATCGGCTGCGGACCGGACGGGCGTGAGGTCAGGCTCCTTTGTGCTTGGTGACCGGCGTGGGAACACAGATGAGGACGAAATCCGCCTGCTTGATGGCCGCAGGATCAGGGATGCATAAGAGCTTTCCCCAATTGCTCCCGTTTATGCGGTCTACCTCCTGGATGACTATGTCAAATCCAATGGTCTTAAAATGACTGGAGAAGGCCTCTGCCAGCGGCTGGCTTACAATAACCCGGGCCGACCACCCAGACAGTTTTATCCTTAAGCGATTCTGAAACCATTTATGTATCCCTGCCTAGATGGATAATGATAATAATTAGAATTTTTGTACGTGTTTACCTCCACCAAATCACTATTCATAAACCTATTTTGCATCATCTTGCGCAACTGGGTCCGAATGAGCAAGACCTAGTCAATTTGACCTATTGATATCGTTTTTCATTTTGGCATAGATTCCTTTTATCATGATCTTTATTGATTGAAACCCATATCAACCGAGCTATTCAGAGGAGCTAAACACATACGAATTTTTTACTACGTGGTGAACCTGTTAGCTGCACCAGTGGCTAGCGATTTCAACTACAGAGTCACAGAGAAACGGTCATAACTTCCTGTCACCCAAATTTATGAAAATGAATATCCTTTATTTTTATCGTAATACCCCGATGCTTGCATCGGGAATAAAGTGCATACGTGTCCAACTTAAGCTTGTATCATTACATCATGGTTCAAGCTTCATGCGGCGGCGCCTCGGCTGCCCCGCAGCTTGCTGCGCGGGTGCGCCGCCGCCGTTTCACTTGCGCGTCCTTTGTGATCTTTGCAGTGGATGCGTTTACACCTGTTCTCGCCCAGTTGATTCACATGATATGCATTTGGCAATTGAGGGTGCAAGCCAGCCTCCCTCGGCTGAGGATCACATCCCTGCGCCCTCAGCTATCCATCGGCGTTTTCTGCCCGCGTGCATTCGTGCGCCAGCAGACGTGCTCGTATGATTGCTACTAGCTAAACTGCCAGCAAGAGAAGCACACTGATTGCGAATGAACAGAAACGACTATTGCAGGGCAGTAGGAAGATGTGAGGAGATGCAGTCTTTGCTAATCTGTGCGCGCCAACAATACGAAATATAATTATCTATTATAATACTAAAAATTTAGAAATTCTGACAACAAGCTCAGATCTTCGCAAATATCTGCATGGCTTCTTGGTTTTGTTTCTGGGCCAGCAGCACATGCATCTTGCCGATCAGCGCCAAGGCGTAGGCGGAATCTATCTCCAGAGCCTTATCATAAGCCTGCTGGGCTTCTGCATTCTTACCCATGGCCTCCAAGGCTACTCCCTTGGCAAAGTAAGCCTGCTTGTAGTTAGGATCGATCTCAATGGCCTGATCCAAGAGAGGAATCGCCTCACTGATCTTATTAAGAACCATCAATGTGACTGCCTTCTTGTAAAGAGCATCTTTGTACTTAGGATCTAGAGCCAGCGCACCATTGTACTTCTCGCTCGCTTCGTTGTACATCCCCTGCAACAGCAGAAGATTTCCTTCCCGCAGCCAGTTGCCCTTGTTGTTGTCAAGCTCAGTCGCCTTGGCAGCAGCAGTTGAGGCATTGCTATAGTTCTTCAAAGCCGTATAATCCTCAGTGATGCCGGACCAGGCGGCTGCCTTCTGGCCATCTATCTGCAGTGCGGAATTGTAGGCGGCAATGGAGCCATTGTAGTCTTTGAGAGCTCTAAGCGTATCTCCTTTGTGCAGCCAGGCATCGACATATCCCGGATCCTGGCTGATGGCCTTATCGAAATAGACCAAAGCATCCGTATAATTCTTAGAGGCTTGAAGCTCGCTCCCCTTCCAATCGAAATATTCCGTCTCTTCTGCCATGCATATGGCACTCAATAGAAAGATACAAATTAATACGCTGAATATTTTCAAGATTTATTCCTCCAAACTCCTTAAATGGCAAAAAACACCAATGAATATCAAGTATTCAGATCTTCTTCACAGCCATGGCCGCGCTCATTCGTACCCTGCTGTCCGGATCATCAGCCATAGCAGAGAGCAAAGGTGCCTTGCCCTTCACATCATCCATCTCTCCCAGAGCCCAGGCAGCATCGGCCCGCAGATCTCCCTGTGAATTTGGATCTTGAAGTATGGATATTAGCTGAGGCAGAGAAGAGCTTGCATTCATCCTGGATAAAGCCATCACCACTGCGCGTCTTAGCTTTGAATCACCATTCCTAAACGCAAAAATCAGCGGATCAATGCTCCTTTCATCGGCTATTTTTCCAAGCGCCTCTGCCGCGGCAACCTGGGTGATATTGCTGGATTCATTCAGCGCCAGAATCAGAGGTCCAGTAGCTGAGCTGCCTATGGCCGCCAGAGTTGCCATCGCCTCTTCCTTCACGATCTTATCCGAATCCTCCAGAACTGCAATCAACGGCACAACTGCCTGGCTGTCACCCAGCTTTCCTAAAGCAAAAGCCGCCTCAGCTCTCACGCCCGGCGAGCTGTCCTGCAGGGCCGAGATCAGCGGCGGCACAGCCGTGACATCACCCATATCGGCCAGAGCTGCCGCCGCCCCAATGCGCCGGCTGCTGTTTTCATCCTTCAGGAGATTGATGAAAAACTCAGCTGCGCCCGCCCCCTCAATGGTTTTCAGCGCCCATCCTGCCTCATCTCTAGCTCTTTCATCGATGTCTCCAAGAGCAGAGACGAGCGCCTCCTCACAACTCCGGTCTCTGATCTGTCCCAGAGCAGCAGCCGCCCAATAGCGCACGGTGCTGTTGCTGCTCTTCAGGGCAGAGGAAAGAATCTCCGTGGCATTGCTGTCGTTGATCAGGCCCAGTGCAGCCGCAGACTGCCACTTGACTGATAAGTCGTACTTGTTCTGCAGGGATGCCTGCAAAGGCTGACGAGAGGGCTCGCCGATTTTTACCAGGGCAAGAACCGCCCACTCCCGTACATTGCGGTCAGAATCTTCAAGAGCAGCTATCAACGGATCTACTACCCGAGGGTCTCCGGTCTTTCCCAAATCCCAGGCGGCCTGTCCTCTGATCTTGGCATCTTTATGTGTCAGGTTTTTCAGCAGCTCATCCATCTTGGATACGTTTCCTGTCTGACCGCATGCCGGCCAGGCTATAGCTATGATGAGCAGCAGGATCAATACGAAGCCGAGAATGCCATCTGCTTTATGTATGCTCATCTCATATCCTCAAAAGAATATCTACTGCCTCATTCTGTCTGCCCATCGCCAGCAGAGCATGCATTTTATTGGTCTGAGCCAGCGACCACTTCGCGTCTACCCGCAAAGCTCTATCATACGCTGCTAATGCTCCTTTGTAGTCGCCCTGCATCTCCAGAGCCTCCCCCAGGGCATTATATGCCTGCTTATACTTGCTGTCCAGGGCAATTATCTGATCGAGAAGCTCTATGGCCTGAGCAGTTTGGTTAGCGGATAGATCTGAAAGCGCCTTTCGATAAAGGGCATCTTTGTAATTTGCATCCAGAGCGAGGGACCGGTCCAGGTCATTGGTGGCTTTGTCGAAATCTCCTTGCATCTGTAGCATTGTTCCCTTTTTCAGCCAGTAGGCTTTGTTCTTGGGATCGAGCTTGGTCAGTTCTGTGGCTGCAATTGTTGCGTTCTCATACTCCTTCTTCGAAGAGTATGCATCAGATAACCCCGACCATGCGACAGTATTACTTTCGTCCAAAGCAATCGCTTGACGGAATGAATTTATAGATTCGTTATAATTTCGCAAAGATTTTTCGGCATTTCCCTTATGGGCCCAGGCGTTGACGTTTGATTGGTTCTGATCCAGGGATTTGTTGAATAGATCCATGGCCTCGCTGAGGTTTCTTACTGTCACGAGTTTATTTGCCAGGCTATCGTAGTAATTGGAAGCATCCTGGCAGGAACCAAAGCCACTCAGGGTGAATACGAAAACGAAAAGGCAAATGATTACAATAATTGGTTTCAAGTCCGTACCTTCCTGGCATTCTATAGGGTCACGAATATCCTCATGGCTTCATTAGTTCTGCCCAGTTTCTGCAAGGCATGCATATCATTAATCTGTGGCTGGCTCCACTTGGGATCTATTTGGGAAGCATTTTGATAGGAAGCATTTGCCAACTCGAATCTTCCTTCTGCTTCAAGGATCAGCCCTTTGGCATTGTAGGCTGATTTGTAATTGTGATCTATATACAAAACCCGATCCAAAAGGCTCAAAGCTCCGTCGTTGTCTCCCAGGGCCATCAGCGAGAGCGCCTTTCTGTATAGAGCATCTGTATAACGCGGATCCAGATTTACAGCGCTATCGTACTTCGTCACAGCTTCTTCATAATCACCCTGCATCTGCATGAGATTTCCTGCTTTCAGCCAGTTATCCTTCCGGTTCGGTTCAATTTCAGTGACTTTAGCGGCCGCCTGCGCGGCTTGCTCATAATTGTTTAGGGCAACATAGGCTTCCATCATCCCCGCCCAGGCAGCTTTTGTCTTGTTGTTTGCTTGCAGGGCACCTTCATAGCTCTGCAAAGATGCATTATAGTCCTTCATCGCCCTTTGGGCATCACCTCTGTGAAGCCAGCCATCTGCATAGGCAGGGTCTATCTTTATAGCCTGATCAAAATAGGCAATGGATTCGGTGTAGTTCTTGGCAGAAAGAGATTTAAGCCCCTTCCAATCATAGTAATCGGCTTCTTCAGCCAGGCACAGGGAGCACGATACTATGAGGAATAATGATAATATCACCATCACATTCTTCATATTGATCCTCTGACGTAATGACAGCGCTATTGTCCTCATTTTATCTTCCCTGCCAACTCTTATTTTGAATCTCTTCAATCCGATATTCATAAAACATGATTACGCAAAAATGGCAAGGCTGTGAGCTTTGTCAGGTAACAGACCGGCTCTCTTCAGATCCTGTACAGAACTTCCTTCTTCTTGCGGCTATAATCTTCCTGCGTGATGGAGCCTATATCCAGCATTTCTTTAAGCTCTGCTAGTGCTCGAATTTTCTCTCGAAAATCTTTTATGATCTCTGGGCTATCCAAATCCCCCAAGGTTCTAGGCAAAATCAAACTTCGGTCCCCGGAATACCAAATTTCGGGTTCGACCGATCGAAGTGTTCCCAAGAGGTCTTCAAGACAGAAATCGGATTCGTCTCTAATCAATCTCATGACTTCACCAACGATTTGGCAGATTATCAAACGGACAATAGTTTTCAAGGTTGCATTAGCCAAAGTGTCCTATATAACAGGCGCATGCTATTCTTTTTAACCAAGATCAAAAATACAGCTTTCGCTATTAGCCATCTCCTCTTATCATGGGTATCAATTTAGATGATGGCCGATATAGCCTTCATGGAACCATTATCTTATCTCAGGTTCTTAATTATGTCCCACTTTAGCAATAATTATAATGGTTTAAAAACTTTCCGACCCATTATGGTCATCCTCAATAGGCCCCTATCAGGCCATTCCCTCTTATCATGGATATCAATTCAGATGATTGCCGTTAGTGCGAGCTAGGTCCCTTTTCCTTTTGTTGGGACGTTCATTGTGGTAGGTGACTTCCTCTCTGGCATGAAGGCCAGGGCTTCCTACTTCACTGACCGGCTATTGCCGTATCTCGATAGGCTCTTCCCCTCAGTCCGAGGGTGAGAATGTTCTGGCTGGCATTGATGTCCCGATCCATCTCTAGCCCACCGTTCGGGCAAAGATGGACTCTTTCTGCCAGTGTCTTAGGACTATTATACCACATTGGGAGCATTTCTGTGACGTATATCTTGTGTCTACGAAAATCGCAGGAGAAAGCCCACGATCTTTAGTCGTGGGATGAATCCGTACACTCCACGAAAACATTATATACCAATCGTGCATATAACATCTTGGCATGGCAACAGATAGATGGACAAGGAGTAATACCACGGTCTATAATATAGGATATCACCTTATATGGTGTCCTAAGTATCGACGTAAGGTACTTGTCGGTGATGTGGAAGCTCGATTGAAGCAGCTGCTTCAAGAGAAGGCTGATAAGATCGGTGTATCCATTGAAGAAATGCAGATTATGCCAGACCATGTCCATCTATTTGTCAAAGCGTCTCCTGTTGCTAGTCCTCATTGGATAGTACAGCAATTGAAGGGCTATACCTCTCATGAACTGAGAGCACAATTCAAGTCCCTGAGAACTAGATTGCCTACTCTGTGGACACGAAGCTATTATGTTGAATCTTCTGGACACATCTCCGAGGATACGGCCAAGAAGTATATCGAGGAGCAAAAGAAAAAATGATCCTGACCTACAAAATCAAGCACGGAAGGGACTTCTCGGATGAACTGAGAACGGCTAAGAAGATAGCAAAGTTTGCTATTCAAACCCATAGCCTTAGCTCCAAAGATGTCAAGCACTTCGGTCTAAAGTCGATGATTGCTAACCAAATCCTCAGGAAGTATAGCAGGAGCAACACCGCCAACTCGGTTAAGAGCGTCAAACTGGCGGTTCCCAACCAAGGAGTCAAGGTAGACCACGCTACAAGAACCATAACAGCACCATGCTTGAAGCTCTCCCTGAGATATGAGTTTCCAGATAACTTTGAGAAGGTCAACCAGATCGAAATAGGGGAAGAGTATGCTTATGTGTCGGTGTCTATTCCAGAACCCGAAATAGTCAAAGCTGAAAATTGGATTGGAGTAGATCGAAACACTGTCGGACATATAGCCGTAATATCTGATCCTGAGACTGGCAAAGTTATCAAGCTTGGAAAGTCAGCTCTCCATATCCATCAGAAATACAAGAGCCTTCGCAAAGGACTTCAGAAGAAGGGTAAGTATGGAAAGGTCAAGCAAATCAAGGACCGAGAGAGACGAATAGTCAGAGACATAAATCACAAGGTTTCCCGAAAGATCGTTGATACTGCCAAGGAATCTGGAAAGGGTATCAAGCTTGAAGATCTAACAGGAATCAGAAACGGCAAGCATAATACAAAGTCGTTCCGCTATGCTAAGAACAGTTGGTCATTCTATCAACTCCAAACCCAGATAGAGTATAAGGCTAAGCTGCTTGGTGTAGAAGTCGCTTATGTTGATCCTGCATATACTTCAAAATCATGTAGTAGATGTGGACTCATCGGAGACAGGAACAAAAAGAGTTTTAAGTGTCCTCATTGTGGACACGTTGATCATGCTGACAGTAACGCAGGATTCAATATTGCAAAACGTCAGTGCATAGGTCGATCAGCCAAAGAAAGAGATTTGGTTGAAGGGAACACTGATATCCCTAAAGTTGCTCTGGCTTGAATCCAGCTAACAACAGAACCCCAGGTGCTTTAGCCCTGGGAGTATGTCAGTAGCTTCTTGGATACTTGATGCAGGAACTCATCTCTATGGTTCTGGATATCGTTGCTGATCTTAGCGACCTTCGCTTTTGCTTTCCGTCTATTGGCCGAACCCTTCTTTTTTCTGGAGAGGTTCCTTTGGGCAACCGCAAGCTTTTGTTGAGTTTGAACATAGTATCTGGGATACTGGATGGTATCGCCTGTAGAAAGGGCCACAAGGCTCTTTAAGCCTACATCCACGCCGATGGCAGTCTTGGGTTCAACTAAAGAAATATCGTCTATTTCGACCACTAGGACGGCGAACCAATGCCCTAGAAGATCCTTCTTGATAGTGCAGGTCTTGATTTTGCCTTCGACATCTCTATGCTTGAAGATCCTGATAGAACCGATCTTAGAGAGAGTTAGCTTTGATCCTTCAATCTTGTAGCCAGTTTCTGAGTCGGGATATGTGAAGGACTTGTACCAGCCTTCGCCCTTGAATCTAGGATATCCAGGTTTATCTCCAGCCTTAACTCTTCTGAAAAAGGATTTGAAGGACTTATCCAGCCGTCTTAAAACATCCTGAAGGCAGTGAGCATAGATGCTGTTGAAATTGCCGCTCTTTCTCTCTACCGTGAGCATGGCGGCTTGATCTTCGTAGGTTCTGCTGATGCCTTCAACCTCGTAGGCATTCTTTCGATCTGCCAAAGCCAAGTTGTAAAGCTGCCTGCAAGTTTCCAGGGTGAGATCTAACATAGCTTCCTGTTGCTTATTAGGACACATCCTGAATTTGTAGGCAGTTTTCATTTAGATTCTTGCTCCTCAATATCTCTGTTGTAACTGTCCCTGCTGTCCCTACGTAGTAGGAATTAGTCCAATTGATATGGGTTTCATTGTACCAGTAGTTATACATCCTTGAGCTCATACCTTTGAACCAGTTGATTAGCAAAGACTGAGTATGCTGTGGAGGAGTTTCATGCGCTTCCAATGGACACCTCAATCCCCTCCATCAAATGCGTTGCAAGTTTCGTTCAGCCTAATCAATCCAAGTATCAGTTCGCACTTGTCGAAGCTGATTCGGTGCATGCAATTCATGCAGGTCTTGGAATTTCCCTTGATCTTGAAGTATTTTGTCATAATAACATATTAGCATATTATCCTATTTATAGCTTATCATAATAGGATAATGCTATAACATATAAATAGGAGCGAATTCTCAATAAAATTCTATGCCGACAAAAAAACCCGGAAAAATTAACCTTGAAATCGAGGAGAATGTAGCAAAGGCACTGAGAACGCATGTAATATCCACGGAAGGGACTATGAGGGGTATAGGAAAACTGGTTAATAGATATATTAAGGAGGGACTAGAACGCGATGGTGTTATCGTGTCCTGATGGTGCAGCTAATAAGCAAAATCCAAACATCGTGACTTACTCCCTGGCCCCTAGAGAGGCAGAGCTTCCTGCTTCACAGATCCAGTGCTATGGCATCTCCACAGGGTCTTCCCTACATATCATTCCTCATTCTCCCTGACGATAGCGCTGGCAGGCAAGAGCTTATCGAGCCCAGGCCATGCTCATCAAGCTCCTCTGCTGCCTATAGGATCTCAGCCCGAGCTGAATAGCCGCCGATAACATCGACCTGAAAATCTTGAGCCTCTCAGGTTGACGCCGGGAAATCAGCCCCACTTTGCAGGATTATGTGCACTACAATGCGGCCGTTTGCGATAGTATCCGGTTTTGAGATATCTGCCTGTCCGAAGATATGCCTAACATCGTCCATGCCGAAGAATGCTTCGACGCTGACAGCGTCACCCGATCCTTAAAGAGGGCTACGACATCCTGCGGAGCCGTCAATTTGAGAGCGGCATGGAACTCTTAATCGGGGAGTGGTAAAAGATCTCGCTGGCCTGGGCCTTCTGAAGCCCCGCCATGATCCCGGTTCTTGACTGAGCTCCTGGAATGAGCCCTTCGGCCGAGTAGCATGTCTTCCGAAATCTTCGGCAGCTGGTCCAGGGCTGCATGGCCTGCATCATTTCTTCCGCAAATACACCATCTTTCCTGTAGCCAATTTTAGCCGCAGATTGTCCGAGGAGCGACCTGCCAGAGTAATCTATCTCAGTACTCTGAAGGATATGGGCTTTTTGTAGCCTTGGTATTTGGCCCCCCAGCCCCTGGATATCCCTCCTCATTCCTCCCGGCCAGACGATGGCTCTTGTGGGCGAGAACGGCCCGGGCCAGGGCCACATCCATCTCCTCAGCCGAAACCACTTCCTATAACGAAAAGTTCTGTGACATTTTATGCATAATTAGAGAAAATATCATAGAACTAAATTAGCGCTTGGGCCACCTCGATGGCCTGCTTCACCGGCCGCCTGGAAATTCTAGCTCTTTGGGGCTCGGATCCTCAACTCTTCTCTTTCTTAGCCCTCTCGCGTGTCACCTCACGGCTGACCCATGTGGCCCCTGGTACCCTCTCAGCCTTTTTTCGCTCGGAAGAAAACGAGGTTCCTACTCTCCTGCCTGGCCAGACCGGAGCTCTGGATCGACGGCCTCGTCCCGGGCAGTCTCCTGCCTCTTTCGCGGCCGGGACCCGAATATCTGCCCGCTCCATCCCCGGCCCGCATGCCGCCACGCTCGACTTTCTTCGTATCGGCCTGGAGCCGCGTCAGCTGCGCGCCAATATTGATATTTGGCCATCCACCCATCCTTTCGGTCCCTTAGCCCGAAAAAAAGTCCTATGTCATTTTGCCAAATAGCGTTAAAGTGTCATAGAACTATCCGTAGAAACATACCTTCTGCCTGCTTTCTTTACTCAGCTTTCCAAAAGTATGTATCTTCGCCTCGGGGTGCAGTGGTAAGCAGTGGTAACATAGACCTCATCGTTTAGAGCGGGGAGAAGCCACTTGAGGTGTTCTTGCCTGCAAGTGTCAACAGAGAAGCTTTTGCCCTGATGATCGGCCTAAAGGCCAATTGCTTTCCGTTCCACCCTCTCTCCCTTCTCAGATGTTAAAGTCACTTCTGCTCTGCATGCATAACCTATTTATATATTAGGATAAATCAAGAATAGCATCTTTAAAATTAGTTGCCGATAATACTCGCATGATAGATTAATTCGGATCTGAATATGAAAGGAAAAGAATTCGCAATCATAGCCAAGGTGAAGCAGTGACACACTCAAAAGAGATAAGGGATAAGTTCATCGAGATGAGGGCAGAAGGCCGTACTTTTGTAAAGATAGCTGAGGAACTGAATATATCGTATAACACTGCCGTGAACTGGAGCAGGGAACTCTGCGATAATATTGATGCTGCAAAAGCCTTCAAGAACGAGGAAATGATTGAAAAGTACCGCATGACGAAGGAGAAAAGAATAGAAATGTACGGCGAGCGTTTGTTGGCCATACAAGATGAATTAACAAAACGAGATCTATCAGATGTCCCTACCAACAAGCTCTTGGATATGATGATAAAATGCGAAAAGGCTTTTAAAGCTGAAGCTGGATCCCCCCAGTTTCTCACAGAGGAAGACATTAAGCAAATTAAAGAGAAAAGGGAATTCGATAAACAAAATGCAATAGCACGCGAAGAGGCCAGGAGATCTGATGAAAGATTAAGAGCAGAATTAGGTATGTAATACATTTTTTGTATGTGTTTACAGCTCCTGTGAATAGCTTGATTGATGCTGGTTTTATCCGATGATGGGCGTGAATCAAATTGACTATCCGAAACTAAAAACGACATCATCCGCCATTCTAAACTGAAATCTGCTTTTGAGAATTGGTTGCGCAAGAAGCAACTAAATGAGCCTATTGATATCGATCATGATGAGCTAAACACGTACAATTTTTTTAAAATAATTGGGGCTTGATGTTCGCTTCGACTTATCGCTCTGCCTCAAAAAAGAGGAGGACCCTTCAGCAGCTCTTTTACTGCGTTTGGCATAACCAGAGCTGACCCTTCCCGGCCAAGGTGGTATGATCGTAGCATCCCATCTATAGAAATGGGCTGCAGGGGCAGAGAGAACTCCGGTCTTCAGGCTGGAGATGAATCGTGCCCAGCTGCTATGCTATAAGCCATAAATATTATAAAAGCATAGGGAGATACATGCTCAAGGCATATGAGTTTAGGATCTATCCTACAAAGTTCCAAAAAACCCATATGGAGAAGATCTTAGACTAATGTCGATAGACATACAACCAAACTCTCGCATATCGAAAAGAAGCCTGGGAGATGGAATGTCGATCGGTATCTAATATGAGACCCATAATCTCCTTCCAAAATGGAAATAAGATAAACCAGAGTTGAACTACCGCGTCCTGAAGAGATGGGGGCTCCTTGGGCAACAAGCTGAGTTCAGCTCTACGAGCTCCTGCCGCTGGGCCAGGCATACAGTTCTTCCGCAAATATACCATTTACCGCCTTCGGCCGGAGATTGCCCTGAGGAGCGTGCCAGAGTAATCCACTTGAGTACTTGGAAGGAGCTGGGCTTTTAGTAGCCGTAAAAGGACGTCCTCGCAACGTCAGCTGCACAACCAAAGATTATATTTACTATTTAATAATTTATTATTAATTTATTTATCAAGCTAGATTTACGAAATCGTTTCAATTTTCACCCACTTTTTGCCCAATTTTTCCAGACCCAAGACGCAAGTACCGCTCCCCGCTGACATCCGCTAGTATCAAATAGCAGAAGGATCTCTCAAAGGATAATTCTCATGTCCCGAAGATTCGTAATTACCGGAGGAGCAGGCTTCATAGGCTCCCATTTGGCTGAGGCCCTAGCCGCAGAAAATGAGGTCTTGGTCATCGATGACCTCTCAGCCGGCAGGCTTGAGAACCTGGCTGGGATGGATGCAAAATTTCTGAAATCGAGCATCACAGACATTGGACTTCTAAAACAATCTTTCCAAGGCGCAGATTGCGTCTTTCATCAGGCGGCCATAGCTTCAGTCAAGAAGAGCATCGATAATCCCCTGCGAACCAACGAAGTTGGGATTGAAGGTACCCTAAAGGTTCTGCTAGCTGCTCGTGATGCGGGCGTTCGGCGTGTTGTCTTGGCTTCCTCAGCCGCAGTTTATGGCAGTTCACCAGAGCTTCCCAAGACAGAAGAAATGATGCCCAAACCCATATCGCCTTATGCCATCTCCAAGCTTGCAGGCGAGCATTATGCCCAGGTTTTCCAGGAGCTGTACGGCCTGCAGACCGTATCCTTGCGCTATTTCAATGTCTTCGGTCCCAGACAAGATCCCTCCTCCCAATACTCAGGAGTTATTTCCCGTTTCATCACAGCTCTGCAATCTGGCAATCAGCCTGTAATCTTTGGCGATGGAGATCAAACGCGGGATTTTGTGTATGTCAAAGATGTGGTGAAAGCCAATATCCTCGCTAGCAGCGGTGCTACAGGCGTCTTCAATATCGCCTCAGGAAAGAGCACCAGCCTTAACAAGCTATTAGCTACCATTGCCAAGATCATGAACATAGATGCGCGTCCTATCTATGAGATTGCCAGGCCTGGGGATATACGTCACTCGCTGGCGGATATTGGCCGGGCAAAGAGAATTGGCTATTCTCCTGGTTACGATCTGGAGTATGCACTCAAAGAGACGATTGGCCGATTGGGGAGGTGAGATCCATTTCTTGCCTCAAAGGTTCCGGCTTCATAGGTTCAAATACAATTGGTTTTTCTCATTAGTCCGAGGGCGTAAATATTCTGGTTGGCTATCAGCTGCAATTTTCTTTATCGTCAGACAAAGGAAAGCCATGAGATCTGAAACAGTCCCGCTATCAAAAGAAGAGTGACAATTTCCAATTATAGAAAAACAGGCAGAAGACCCCTCCCGTTCAAGGGAGGGGATGAATGCCGATACCTGACGGCCCGCGGGACACTGCCGCGATTCATCGCGAAGGGCTCCATCGGTCGATATAAGCCTGCACATCGAATTTTCTCTTTGCGCCGCTGTAACTCATATACCGCACCTTGCCGAAGATCGCTCTCTCCTTCCAGGCTCGATCATGCAGGCCGCCGATAGACCAGGCAATTCCTGCATACCCGTTGGGGTTTCTGCCGTCCAGCTCGTAGCGATCGTTCAGGTAGATAGCCGCCGCCTGGGCCGCCGCCGGAGACGCCGTCCATTCCAGAATCTTCTTGGCCCAGTACATTCTCAGGTAACCGTGCATCTTTCCCGTCTTTTGCATCTCCTGCTGCGCGGCATTCCAGAGATCATCATGGGTGGCCGCCTTCTCCAGCTCCGGGAGGGAATACAGGTATTCTCTTCTGTCGCCCATGTGTTCGTCCAGAGTCCGTCGCGCCCAGGGAGGAAATCCCTGCACATCATCGTAGTGCTGGTTGCAGTAGCAGTAATTGTCCGCCAGCTCCCTTCGCACTATCAGCTCCTCTAAAAATGCGCCTGCGTCTTTGCCGCTCCTTGCCGCCTCCAGAGCCACGCGCTGAGCGGAGATCTGGCCGAAGTGCAGATAGGGAGAAAGAGCAGACTGGCCGGAGATATTGGGATCATTTCTGTCCTTATCATAGCCGGCAAGCCTGTGCTCCAGGAAATGGCCAAGCTGCCTGAAGGCCGCCCTCTCTCCCGGCGCGATCAATTTTGCATCCGGCATTTCCTCTGCCGCGGGCCAATCCAGGGCCTCCTGCCAGTCAATCCCTGCAGATCCAGGTCCGCCTTCTTTGAGGGAATCATCCTTCAAATCATCCGCGGCATTCTTTTCGGCCACGTTCCCGGGAAAAGCAGGAAATTCATCGAGAAACTCAAAGAGAAGACGGTGAACCTTGGGGCGGAAGCTGTAGGCCGCCCATTCCTGCTTGGGCGAGGCCAGCCAGCAGGGGATGATGTTATGGGCATCCGCCTCATAAAATGCGATCTCATTTCTCTCCGCAAGATAGCTCTTGCTTTCCAGGCTATCCCGCAGCGGGGAAAAATCGCATACTATTGCGCCAGCATCCTGCTCTTCAATCAGGCGGGAGATCTCTTCACGGGGGTCGCCCCGAAGAAGGATAAACGGGATATTCCGGGCGAAGAGATCATCTGCCACCTCTTTTAACCCTTGCAGCATAAAACGATACTGTATCTTCGTCGCCCCCAGGAACCGGGGAGCCAGGCAAAAGGCCACCGCCAGTTGGCTGCCGCGCTTTTTGGCCAGCTCTCCGGCATAGAGCAGAGCCCAGTTGTCCCGGACCCTTTGATCGCGACTCATCCAGTAGACCACCGGGCCGCTCGCCTGGCGCTCATCGCCCTCATGGCTCTCTTTTCTCAATTCTCTTATCCTTCTAGGGTTGACAGGCATTGCGGATCCTACTGTTACGACTACTATTTATAGAATCTATCGCACTTCGCAGGTATTTGAGGGAGGAGATAATCGGGATTGACCATGCTGAAAAATCTTCCGAAAGATGTATAAGGTAGCCGAGAGAGCAAAAACAGGTTTATTCGGGCCACCCCAATGACAGATGAAATCTTATGGCACTTCGATGCAGATTCTGAAAAAAATCACATTGATAGCATTGTCGATTGCCATGTATCTCCTGCCGCGGACGGGATGCTGGGACTGCCAGCGGATACTATCAGGAGCAGCTTAGAGAGATATCTTTCCTATGTGCACCCGGAGGACCTGCCGTCTGTCCGGGAGATGCTCTCCCAGGCCATAAAGTCGCCCGGAAAGGAGACGGCCACAAAGCACCGCCTGCGGAAAGCGGATAGGTCCGCTCTTCGGGTTCGTTCCAGATGCTATGCCATGCGGCAGCCCGACGGCCGGACAATTATCTACGGTTGCACAACAGATATCATTGACCGCATCAGCATCAAACCAGAGGATGCAGCCAACGAACGGAAGATGCAACTGGCGGAAATCATCGATCTTCTGCCCGATGCCACATTTGCCATAAATCCGGATGGAACGGTTCTCGTCTGGAATCACGCCATTGAAGCCATGACCGGCGTGCCCAAAGAGGAGATTGTGGGCAGGGGCAATTATGCCTATGCCGTCCCCTTCTTTGGGGAAGCCAGGCCGATTCTCATCGATTTAGTCTTCCAGAGACGGCCGGAGTTTGAAGAGAAATACATTTCATTTACAAGAAAAGAACATCAACTGATCGGCGAATCCTTTGCGCCCCGGATCAACCAGGGAAATGGAGCCTATCTCTGGGGAATAGCCACTCCACTTTACGATAGCGATGGCAATATCGCAGGAGCAATTCAGTCAATTCGTGATCTGACGGAACGCAGGGCTTCTGAAGATGCGCTGCAAGAGAGCGAGGAGAGGTTCCGGGCCATCTTTGAGAGCTCTCAGGATGCTTTGATTACCCTCTCTGCACCCCTCTGGAAGATAAGCTCCGCAAATCCGTCGGCTCTCAAGATGTTCGGGATAGGGGATATTGCAGATCTCAAAACATTCTCTCCCCTGGATTTCTCGCCTGAGACTCAGCCGAACGGCCAGAAATCCGCCGACCGATTCCGGGAAGTGATTGAGACCGCCCTTCAGAAGGGCTCCAATTACTTCGAATGGATGCACCGCCGCCAGAGCGGCGAACAATTTGCGGCAACCGTCCAGCTCACCTCTATGAAGCTGCGAGGGCAGATACTGTTGCAGGCCAATGTGCGTGACATCTCTGAATGGAAACGAGCGGAGGCGGCTCTGCAGGGAAGCGAAAAGCGCCTTAAAAGGGCAGAGGAAATTGCCCGGTTCGGCCACTGGGAATTCTCCTTCGATGAGAATGACGTCCGCGCATCAGAAGGGACAAAGCGGATCTACGGCCTGGAGGGGGATGGGTGGTCGCCTATCTATGTGAAAAAGGTCCCCTTGCCCGAGTACCGGGCGCTCCTTGACAGAAGCCTCTCTGAGCTGGTTATTGATGGAAAGCCCTATGATGTGGAATTCAAAATCAGGAGGCCTTCCGATGGACAGGTTCTTGATATTCATTCCCTGGCGGAATACGATCCGGCAAAGAGAACTGTCTTTGGGGTCATAGAGGATATCACGCAGCGCAAGAGATCTGAGGAGGCTTTGCGAGATAGCGAGCTGAAGCTAAGGACTATTTTTGAGACCTCCTCTGCAGGAATAATAATAATCGATCCGGCTGGCAGGATTATAAAAGCCAACCAGAGGATGGCAGAACTCTTTGCCTGCCCGATGGAGACGATGATCGGCTCTGCATATCCCGCCCTGGTTCATCCGGATGAGCGTTCGGAGGGAGCAGATCGAATGCAAGCATTGATGGAAGACCGGATCGATAAGCTCTACATGCAGCGGCACTATATTCGCAGTGATGGCAGCGATTTTTGGGGATTGGTCAGCGGCCGGCGCATGGAGGAATCCGATGGGCAGTTCATCGGCCTGTTGGGCATAATCGTTGATATAACCGATCGCAGGAATGCTGAGGAAGAGATAAAGCGGAATCTGGAAGAGCTCTGTAGATCCAAAGCCCAGATTCAGCAATCAAACTCCCTTCTCCAGGCGATCATGGCAAGCCCCAATAATATCGTTGTCTTTGCACTGGACAGAGAATACAGATATCTGGCATTCAATCAAAATCATAGGAATTCAATGTCAGCTATTTGGGGAGTTGATATCGAAATAGGGGCAAACATGCTCGACTACATTGCCGATGCTGCTGACCGTGAAAACGCAAAGTGCAGCTTTGACAGAGCATTGGCAGGCGAGCACCTGGCTTTAACCGAAATGTATGGCGAGAAAGAACGGACACGTCGATATCATGAGGATCATTACAGCCCTATCAGAGGAGATGACGGTTCCATTATAGGGCTCACAGTATTTCTCTTTGATATTACTGAGCGCAAGCGCATGGAAGAGGAATTGCAGCAAATCAACCGCAACCTGGAAATCGCTATCATGCAGTCAAATAAACTGGCCAAACAGGCTAAGCAGGCCGATGCGGCCAAAAGCGAGTTTTTGGCCAACATGAGCCACGAGATCCGCACTCCTTTAAACGGGATTATCGCCATGACCGGACTGCTCCAGGATATGGGCCTGAGCGCCGAGCAGCAGGAATATGCCCAAATCGCCCATCTCAGCGGCGAGATGCTGCTGTCTCTTATCAATGACATCCTTGACTTCTCCAAGATCGAAGCCCGCAAGCTGGAACTGGAGATGCTGGACATTGACATTCGATCCGTTATGGCAGAGACTGCCAATCTGCTGGCCCTGGCAGCAGAGAATAAAGGGCTGAAGCTGCGCTACCAGGTGGATTCCAGGGTTCCGCCTCTCTTGCATGGAGATCCGGGAAGGCTGCGCCAGATTCTGGTCAACCTGGGAAGCAATGCGGTGAAGTTCACCGAAAAAGGAGAGGTTGCGATTCATGCCGCTCTGAAGAGCGAGGACGACAGCAATGCGACGTTATGCTTTTCTGTGAGCGATACCGGCATTGGCATCCCTGCGGACCGGCAGGATATTCTCTTCTCGCCGTTCTCACAGCTGGATGGCTCGACCACGCGCAAGTACGGCGGGACCGGCCTGGGTCTGGCCATATCCAAACAGCTGGTGGAATTGATGGGCGGCACCATTGGGGTGAAGAGCGAGGTGAATTTAGGCTCTACATTCTGGTTCACTGCGGTTTTCGAAAAACGGGCGACAATTCCTTCCTCGCCGGAGGATAAAATGAAAGCAGAGATCAAGTCTCCCGCCGACCGGACTGATGAACCAGAATCGTCCCGGAAACATAAACGAAGGATGCGGATCCTGGTGGTGGAAGACAACCCCGTGAACCAGAGAGTTGCTCAGGCGCTGCTGGCAAAATTGGAGTTGAGATCCGATGTCGTGGCAAATGGCCATGAGGCGGTCAAAGCGCTCCAGAGCACTCACTACGACCTGGTGCTGATGGACTGCCAGATGCCTGAGATGGATGGCTACGAAGCAACCAGGATCATCCGCCGGCCTGAATCCAGGGCGCTCAATCCGGCGATACCAATCATTGCCATGACTGCTCTGGCCATGCAGGGAGATCGAGACCGGTGCATTCAGGCGGGAATGAACGATTTCATAGCTAAACCCATATTGCGAAAAGACCTGACTGAGATGCTCGAAAGATGGCTGGATAGGGCTGAGGATTACTGAGGTCGCCTGCATCTTCTGACGCAAACACAAAGAACGGAAAAGGATAATAACGGCGAGGCTGAAACCCCAATTATGCAATATTCCGAGGGCAGCTTGGGCCGCGTCTTCGTCCTGAGAATGGACCACGGTGAAGATCTCATCGAATCGCTGCAGAAGTTTCTTAAAGAGAAGAAGATCGAGTCCTGCACAGCGCTTTTTCTGGGGGCGCTCAAGGACGGACGGGCAGTGACCGGCCCCACGTCTCCGGTGATTCCTCCGACGCCTAATTTCGAGGCCTATGACAGCGCCTGGGAGGTCTTCGGCATGGCCACGGTTTACCCATCTGTGCAAGGACCGAATCTGCATATCCATTCCGCAATGGGGCGGGGCAGGCAGTCCCTCACAGGCTGCATTCGAGATAAGGCCGGCGTCTACCTGGTTGTGGAGGCGGTTTTATTCGAGATCTGCGGCCTTGCGGCAGAGAGAGTATGGGATGAAAAAATGCGTCTTTGCCTTCTATCCTTGAAGAACCAGCTGTGAACCAAACCAAAGTGAAACCCAGAATTTCAATATTGTATCATTTTTTTCTATTTTAGTACATTGACAGACCAGATGAATTTATTTGTGAGCATGTGTATAACCGGAGGGCATCGATCTATACACATGTGTCCACTTTAAGTGTCTATTAATACTAGTAAACAATCTTTATAGATAGGAGAATAGAATGAGACTCAGAGTAGTTAGCTCAAAGAATGAGATTTCAAATCTCAATCCCAACGAGAAGTTGGTTCATCTTGCATTTCGTGCCAGCAATGTCGATTTCCTCAGCCTGATGCAGAGGTGCCCCAGGCTGCGGATGATCCAGGTGCCACCATCCTACCACAAGACCATGTCCAACGCCATTCAGGTATTCCTGGATATGCAGGGCATACAGCTCCTGGAAGGAGATGTCTGGGGACACAGAAAGGATCTTGACGAGTACTTTACGGTGGAAGATGCAACGCTCGATGAGATCAATTCCCTGGTCGCAGGCGGAGCATCCATTGAGGAACTGGCAAGCCAGATTCAGAAGAAGGCCAGACTTGGACCGGACCTCATCAAGTACATCGCAAAGAGCAAGATCACCGCATAAATTGTGGCATCTGGGCAGGATGGGACTTATCCGGCTCAGCCTTATCTTTTATCTCGCTTTTTTCCGGCTGCATTTTCGGTGAAGATGGATTAGGAAATTATGAGAAGCCGCCTGCGTTTTGCCTTTCCTCCGGACTCAAATCGCAATGCAAACATTCATAAACCCACGGCGGAATGAATATGGCGGCAGGGACGATATGCCTGGTACAATGCAACACAACCAAATAGAAGGCATTCAGGGTAGCCATTATCGACAAGACCCGGTGATCTCGCTCTGCTCTAAAGCCTATCTGCTTACTTTCGGAGGAATTTAATTGTCCACAAAAATGGTGCCATCTATTTGCCCCTATTGTGCAGTGGGTTGCGGCATGTATCTGGTAGTGGAAAAAGGCAAAGCTACCGGCATTGAGTATATGGCCGATCACCCGGCTAACGAAGGGGCTCTCTGTCCAAAAGGAAACGCCGTTCTGGAGTTCCTGAATCACGAGGAGAGGCTCAAGTATCCTCTGAAGAGAGTGGGCGAAGACTTCGTCAGGATCTCCTGGGATGAGGCACTGGATATGGCAGCCGGGGCACTGGCAAGAAACAAGAAGAAATATGGGGCAAAATCTCTGGGCTTTCTGGCCTCATCTCGCTGCAACAATGAAGAGAACTACCTGATGCAAAAGATGGCCCGGCTCCTGGGCAGCCCGAATGTGGACAACTGCGCCCGGCTCTGCCACTCGCCTACGGTCGTTGGGCTTGGAGCGGTCTTTGGAACGGGGGCCATGACCAACAACCTCCTCGACCTGCAAAACTCCAAATGCATCTTTGCCATAGGCACGAACTTCACCGAAGCTCATCCCATAGTATCCCGCTGGGTGCAGAAGGCAAAGGACAATGGTGCCGTGGTGATCGTGGCCGATCCGCGCATCACATCAACCTCCTGGGCAGCGGATATTCACCTGAGAATCAATCCCGGAAGCGACATTGACCTTCTCAGGGGAATGATGAAGGTAATGGTGGACGAGGGCCTGGTCGATAATAACTTCATCTCCCAGAGGACAGAAGGATTTGCCGAGCTGCTTTCTAATCTCAGCGATGTTACCCTGGAGAAGACCGCTGAGCTGACAGGAGTTCCTGCCAGCGACATAGTCAGGGCGGCCAGAGCCTATGCCAAATCTCCTGCCACCTCTCTGCTTTACTCCATGGGAATAACCCAGCATGTCTGCGGAACAGACAATGTGAAGGCCTGCGCCACACTGGCATTGATCTGCGGCCAGATAGGAAGGCCCGGCGCCGGAGTCTGGCCGATGCGGGGACAGAATAACGTCCAGGGAAATTGCGATATGGGCGGCATGGCCGAGTTTTATCCGGGCTACAAGAGAGCCTCTGACCCCAAGTCAGTGGATTTCTTTAAGGCAGCCTGGAAAGCAGATGACCTGCCTATGGGTCCGGGCCTGACATCAACCGAGATGACTGAAGCGGCTCTGGAAGGACGAATCAAGGCCCTCTACATAGTGGGAGAGGACCCGGTCATCTGCGATGCCAACATCAACAAGACCAGAGCGGCTCTGGACAGCCTCGATTTCCTGATCGTCCAGGAGATCTTCATGACCGCCACCGCCAGAATGGCAGACCTCATCCTGCCCGCTGCCGCCTGGGCGGAAAAGGATGGCAGCTACACATCCATGGAGCGGCGGGTGCAGTGGATCGACCAAGCGGTGCCCGCCGTGGGCGAAGCAAAGGAAGGAGTCTGGATTCTCAATGAGATCGGAAAGCGCCTGGGCCTGGACCTGGGAGGCTCCTCAGCAGAGGATGTGCTGAAGGAGATCAACCGCAATGTGCCCCAGTACGGCGGCATGACCAAAGAAAGGATCTCGAAGATCGGAGGGCTGCGCTGGCCCTGTCCGGACGAGAATCATCCGGGAACGGACATCCTGCACCGGGAGAAGTTCTCCCATCCGAATGGAAAGGCAAATATCGCCTCCGTGGTGAACAGGCCCGCCGGCGAGCTTACCGGCGAGAAATATCCCCTGCTCCTCTCCACAGGCAGGATTGTGGTTCACTACAACAGCGGC
>JGI20214J51650_10000284_pt1 | contig 32225 bp, 24 predicted proteins | sample WetSurMetagenome_FD_51650 | JGI IMG/M metagenome (IMG submission 51650) | reverse complement strand
GAGAGTTCAGTTATGCAGGCGCTAAACGTGGTAAAAACCATTCTGCCAGGGTAGATCCCCAGATAAAAAATATGTTGACAGGCAATAACGAAAATATTTTTCTGTCAGGTAACAGGGCAATTGCCGCAGCATGCGGATTAAAGGATTATGAGACCCTTGCCTCGGCATTGAATATTATTAAAGCAGGAACAATGCTTGGTGAAATTATTCATGGTAAATTCATCCCTTCACATGACCTTGCAATGTCAACAAATATAGATATTGAAAAATGGCCGGTATATAATGCAACATGGGATGAGGCGGTGGATTACCTGAGAATGGCTGACTTTTTACCACGGGAAGCTGAACCCGGACGTATACTCATATGTTATCGTAATGTCCCTCTGGGTTTTATTAACCATCTTGGCAAAAGAGCCAACAACGGATATCCTCAGGGATGGCGTATAAGAATGGAAAAAAGAAATAATTTTGAAGATATTATTTAAGATTTAAATCTATTTTAATATAATTAAAAGAAATACATCTGGTTATTAATCACTTTAATTAATGAAAACAGATATCGATATTGCACAAAGTGCAGCAATATTGCCGGTGACCGAAATGGCAAAAAAACTCGGGATAAAAGAAGATGATCTGGAATTATACGGAAAATACAAAGCCAAGCTTCCATTATCACTCATTAACGAAGAGAACGTCTTAAAATCAAAGCTTATCCTTGTTACTGCAATCACTCCGACACCTGCCGGGGAGGGGAAGACCACCACATCTATCGGTCTTGCGCAGGCAATGAACCTGCTTGGTAAGAAGACCACCGTTGTTCTCAGGGAACCATCGCTGGGCCCGGTATTCGGTATCAAGGGTGGTGCTGCAGGTGGCGGCTATTCACAGGTTATCCCGATGGAGGATATAAATCTCCATTTTACCGGAGACCTTTCGGCCGTAGAAAAAGCCCATAACCTTCTGTCGGCAATGATTGACAATAATATTCAGTTGCCTGATGGCGGATTGGGAATAGATCCGCGTACTATAGCCTGGAAAAGGGTAATGGACATGAATGACAGATCCCTGCGCGATATTATAATAGGACTGGGAGGCACCACCCAGGGTGTTCCCCGTGAGACCGGGTTTGATATCACAGCTGCCTCTGAGGTTATGGCAACTCTTTGCCTTTCAACAAGTATTGATGATCTTAAAAACAGGCTGGGAAATATTTTTGTGGGTTATACATTTAAAGGTAAGCCTGTCTTTGCCCGCGATCTGAAAGCCCAGGGTGCAATGGCTACCCTTCTTAAAGATGCAATTAAACCTAATCTTGTTCAGACACTTGAGGGAACCCCGGCAATAATTCATGGCGGACCGTTTGCAAATATTGCACAGGGAACAAACTCAATACTGGCTACTAAAATGGGCCTTTCATTAAGTGATTATGTTGTAACTGAAGCCGGTTTTGCCAGTGAACTGGGAGCTGAGAAATTCTTTAACATAAAATCACAGGTAGGTCACCTCAGAACCAATGCAGTGGTCATTGTTGCAACCATACGGGCGTTGAAATATCATGGAGGAGTGAAACTGGCTGATCTGAGTACTGAGAATACTGAAGCATTGCAGAGAGGATTCGAAAATCTCGATAAGCACATTGAGAACATGCATTATTTTGGTTTCAGGCCTGTTATTGCTGTCAACCGCTTCATCTCTGACACCGATGCCGAGATTGACCTGCTCAGGAATTATTGTGTGAAACATAATGTACGGGTAGCCGTTAATAACGCTTGGGCTGAAGGAGGCAAAGGTGCCACCGAGCTTGCAAATGCCGTTATTGAATCAGCTGACGCCTGCACTGACTGCTTCAAACCACTGTATGAACTCAGCTGGCCTGTGGAAAAGAAAATTGAGACCATCGCCACATTGATGTACGGCGCAAAAAATATTGAGTATACCATTGAAGCAAAAGAACAGCTGAAGAAGATCGGGGAACTTGGCCTGGGTAATCTTGCAGTGTGTATTGCAAAAACACAAAAGTCCCTTTCAGATGATCAGTCACTGAGAAACCGTCCTCGTGACTTTACTATCAGAATAAGAAAGGTAGAACTGTCGTCAGGTGCAGGCTTTATAGTGCCCATCGCCGGTTCAATAATGAGAATGCCGGGGTTGCCTTCATTACCTTCGGCAGAAAAGATAGATATTGACAACAACGGGCATATTACCGGGTTGTTTTAGAAACTGATAAAGTACGTCTATGCCTCCTTTTAGTGATTTTGCGGCAGTGATACTTACCGGCGGCAGCGGAAGCCGTATGGGAGGCATAGATAAACAACTGATAGAGATTGAAGGCCAGACAATAATCTCAAGAACACTGAATGTTATAAGACCCCTTTTCACTGAGATAATCATCTCTGGCAAAGAGGTTGACGGCCTGTCTGATAAGAATATCACTTTTGTCAGTGACAGGTTCCCAGGCAGAGGTCCCCTGGCCGGAATAGAGTCAGCATTGAGTGCTTCAAAAGCACCATATTTATTTGTGTTCGCAGGAGACATGCCATGGCTGTCATCTGAACTGATATGTAATCAGATAGCATACATGATCGCTGATCCCTGCGACATCCTTGTTCCGCGCCTGGGCAACGATATCGAGCCCCTTCATGCAATCATAAGCAAGCGTGTCTCTTCACTGCTGACTGAATACCTTGAAAAAGAAGAGGGGAACGCTGTCAGACGCTTTTATTACCGGACAAGTCTGAAATTCTTTGACGTTGCACTGCCTCTGCCTGGCACGGATCCTTTTACAAATATTAACCATCCGGAGGACCTTGAGAATTCAAAATGAGCCTTCAGGAACAATTTATGCTTAATTTTAAAGTTGGTAATTAAAATACACTGTGATGAAAATGCATTATGTTGTCATGCTGTTGTCATTCAGCACACTATGGTCTTGTTCGGGGTATAGGGATTACAGCAATGTAGCCTGGCAGGAAAAAAGCATTCCTGACTGGGAGAATCCTGCAGTAAATACAATCAATGCAGAGTATCCTCATGCGTCCATGGTGAGCTTCCCTGAGGCTAAAACATCCATGACAGCAGGATACCGTAAATCACCCAATGTGATGAGCCTTGACGGTGTGTGGAAGATAAATTGGGTTAAGACACCGGGAGAGAGACCTTATTGGTTTTTTAAGGATGATTATGATACCCGTGGTTGGGCAGATATAAAGGTACCTTCAACCCTGGAATGCGCCGGTTACGGTGTTCCGTATTATGTAAATAATGGTTATCCGTTTAAAATGAACCCTCCTTATATTGACCATTCAAACAACCCTGTTGCTTCATATAAAAGATCATTTGATATCCCTGAGAGGTGGGATGGCAAGCAGGTTTTCCTCACTTTTGATGGTGTAAGTGCGGCTTTTTACGTATGGATAAACGGTGAACTGGCCGGTTACAGTGAAGATTCAAAGTCACCTGCCGAGTTTAATATAACAGCACTGCTTAAAAAAGGAAAGAATAACATAGCTGTGGAGGTTTTCAGATGGTGTGACGGGAGTTATCTGGAAGATCAGGATTTCTGGAGACTGAGTGGTATACAGCGGTCAGTATGGCTGCAGGCCAGGGATAAATCACATATAAGAGATTATTTTTCAAAGGCTACCCTGACCAATAACTACCGTGATGGCCATCTCGACCTGAATGTAAGCCTCACAAATAAAGAAACCGGGAAAAAGAACCTGAAGATTGCGGCGGTTATTTATGACGACACTGTAAAGGTTTTCAGCCAGTCGTGTGATGTCGGAAATGCAGACAGCACAGGTTTATCGATCATCGGAGACATTAAGAACATAAAACCCTGGTCAGCCGAGTCTCCATACCTGTATACTCTTGTAATATCACTATCGGATGCTGAGGGAAAATCTGTCGAAGCTGTCAGCAGCAGGATCGGATTTCGTACTTCCGAGGTAAAAGGTGGCAGATACCTGTTTAACGGCAAACCAATTCGCCTTAAAGGAGTAAATGCTCATGAACATGACCAGGTAACAGGCCATACAATTGACTCGGCAAATATAATCAGGGATTTGAAACTGATGAAAGAGCATAATATCAATGCAATAAGAACATCACATTATCCCAAATCTGAGATGTTTTATTACCTGTGTGACCTGTATGGGTTTTATGTTATTGACGAGGCTGATATCGAATCGCATGGCATAGGTTACGACAAGGATGTGACACTGGCTGACAAGCCAGAGTGGCTGCCACAGCACATGTTCCGCACGCAGAGGCTTGTTGAGCGCGACAAGAATCACCCCTGTGTGGTAATATGGTCTCTCGGAAATGAAGCGGGTGACGGACATAATATGCTGGCAACGTACCGATGGATAAAATCAAAGGATAACACCCGGCCGGTTCAATATGAGAGAGCAGAGAAGCTTACCAATACACCCGAACGTCACACTGACATATGGTGCCCGATGTATGCAGGCATAAATTATCTTGAGAAATATGCCAGGGACCCGAAAAGCGACAGACCACTTATTATGTGTGAGTATGCTCATTCAATGGGTAACAGTACCGGTAACCTGCATGATTACTGGAACATCATTGAAAAGTATCCCATTTTACAGGGAGGTTTTATCTGGGACTGGGTTGACCAGGGCTTGTTGGTGAAAAATTCTGAAGGAGATGATTATTGGGCCTACGGAGGTGATTTTGGAGAGCTGGGATGCCCGTCAGATGGCAACTTTTGCATAAACGGACTGGTCTCCCCTGACCGCACTCCTCATCCTGCCCTGCTGGAAGTAAAAAAAGTATACCAGTATGTAGGTATTTCACCGGTCGACCTGAAAAAGGGAATAGTCTTAATTAAAAACAAGTACGACTTTACTGACCTTTCCGCCTTTAACCTCTCATGGGAGGTGGTCGCCGACGGAAAAGCAATTGCTTTCGGTAATATAATTAACCCTGTTCTTGCTCCCGGAGAAGAGAAAGAGTTTAAGATTCCTTATGGGACAATTGTCCCGGAACCGGGAACAGAGTATTTTCTTAATATTTACGTCTCTCGCCCTGAAAAGTGGGGATTGGTGCCTGAAAAGAGCATATACGCATCTGAACAGATACTGCTGCCTTTCAGTAAAAAAGCACTGCCGTCAGATGAAAAGGATAAAAAAACCGCTCTCATGACAAGGCATGGCAGTTCTGTTGTTGTTTCAGGCAATAACTTCTCAGTAACATTTGACATGGCATCGGGTATGCTGGTTTCATACAAATTTGCAGAAAAAGAGCTGGTCAGATCAGGATTGAAACCCGATTTCTGGCGACCACCTACGGATAATGATTATGGAAATGATATGCCTGTAATCCTGGCCGACTGGAAAAAAGCAGGGGAGAAGGCTGTTGTGCGATCTTCGGGTGCTAAACAACAGGGTAAAGATGTAATTGTGTCATTTGACTATGAGATACCCGGTAACGATGGGAGAATGATTGCCTCTTTTTCAACAGATTACACAATTGAGGGTGACGGAACAGTTAATGTAAAAAACAGCTTTACAAAGAAAGACAAAACGCTGAAAGAGGTACCGCGGATTGGTATGCAGATGCAGATGCCTCCTGAATATGGTAATATTAAGTGGTATGGACGAGGCCCTCAGGAGAGTTATGCCGATAGAAAAACTTCGGCCTTCGTCGGGCTGTATGAGAGCACAGTCCCGGACCAGTATTTTCCGTACGTCAGGCCACAGGAGAACGGATACAGGAGTGATGTCCGCTGGCTGGTGCTTACTGACAGGGAAGGGGCAGGTTTAAAAATTGAAGGCGAACCACTCTTCTGTTTCGCAGCCCTGAATCAGGTACATGATGATTTTGAATCCGGAGTGAAACTGTCAGAATACCGCCCTGATGCCAAAAATGTCAACAAACATATTTGTGACGTTAAACCGCGCGATTTTGTTAACCTGAATATAGACTTTGGCCAGATGGGTGTGGGCGGCGATGACTCATGGGGTGCGACCGTTCATCCTGAATATTGCCTGTTAAAGGATAAATACGAATATTCGTTCAGGATGATTCCGGTGGCCAAACCATAAAATTGAAAACAACAAACATTCAATTATTTGGTTTGTAGAATCGACCAAATTGGGCGATTCTACATTAAATATTTATTTTGATTCAACCGCGATAGAAACATTCAAAATTTGCCCGTTTCCTGTAATGATGTTTTTAACATCATATTTCATCGCCTTTCCTTCAAATTGTTTACCGGCTTTTATGACTGTTGATGAGTGTGCAGGAATATCTATCTCTTTAGGCGCTCCATCTTCGCCATTAACCAGGAAGAAAGGAATGTCAGAATTATTCTTTATTTCAAACCATACGTTCTTCTCATCGGTTTTAAATGGTCTGTCAATAACAATTGAAGCGTAGAAAAGAGGTTCGGTATATTCTTTAAAGCCGGCTATTTCATCGCCATACCAGACAGCTGTTCTGCCTGCAAAAAGGGCTTCCCGGAGCGATTCGGAAGAGCGGTCTTTGGCAAAGACAAGGGTCACAGGCCGGTGGGTGTATTGGGGGTAAGGATAGTTTTCGCTTATCACTCCATGGATATCGCTGTTGCCCATCACAGTGAGCTTGTTGTCGCGGCACATGTCAAGCACGAGCGGGTAGTATTCCTGGTCGTTATAATATTCAATACCGTTAAGCCATCCTTTGGCAATAAGCTCCTTGTGCAACGGGTAAAGCTTTGGAATGCCATCAGGCTCCTGTGCTTTCCAGCCCGGATGATTATACTGGATAAAGGCACCCTGTTTAACGGCAGCCTCTACTGTCTTCATAAGATCCGGATCAGTGAGCTCATTTGCATCCTTAATAAATAAGGCATTCAGGTGTCCGGGAGGCATCTTGCGGGTTATCTCAGCTCCATGAACCAGGATAATGTTCAGATTCTCAGCAGTCTGCTGTGATATTTCCCACCCGGCGTTGTAATTCGTCTTTATAAAATCTTTATGAGGCAGGTATTCTATGTGATCTGTTATTGCTATTGCATCAAGGCCGTCTTCCCAGGCTTCAATTACGCGTTGAGTTGGCCATACCTCGCCGTCAGAAAAGACAGTATGTGTGTGGAAATCACACTTCAGAGTCACGTATCCCGGAATATCGGGTATGCTCATTTCATGCCTCTGTGCTGAAGCCTGGTAAGAGGCTGTTAACAACAGCAGCGCTAAAAAGAAAAGGGCTTTTGATTTCATGGTTTGATATTAAAACTACTTTTTATTTCTTATTCACTGAATTGCTGTGATCAAGCTCTTTGCCTGCGATGATGAACCTGTCGTATGCAAATAACAACACGGCAGCTCCAACAGCCATTCCTGAATATAGCATCCATACATTTGAAGGGTGATAGGTGTTCCACAGGTAGTGGTCAAGGGTTGCCGAATTCATGCCAAACAACTGTTGTGCTTTTTCAAAGTACTGTGTCTGGGTAAAAGTGTCAGATACAGGTTGTATGTTAAAACCCTTAGCGGCGACTGCTTTCTGGAGTAAAAAATATTTGTCGGCAATAACCTCATAAGGTTTACCTGAGATCCAACCGGCGATCAAATGTCCAAACCCCACAGGCAGGAAATAGGTTCCCATATAAAGGGCTTTTTTATCAGGAGGGGCTATACGGCCAATATATTCCTGACATTTTGGTGACGAAGCCATTTCACCGATACCAAATATCAGGATGCCGAAAATAACGATCCATGGATTGAATGTTGTGAACATCAGCAGGAGACCGAGCCCAATCACTGCTGTTCCGCTCATTATAGACGTGAGCGGTTTTATTTTCATTGTGATATATGATATATATAACTGGAATAATATTATAAAGAATGAGTCAAAGCTTGACACTGTTACTGCGGTTATTGTTCCCGGTTTGAGATGAAAGAAGGCGCTTAACCTGTCGAGATCCACCCATGCGTCAATAAAAACCGGAAAAGAATAATATAACTGATTATACGCAGCCCAGTAGATGCTCATTATCACCAGGAACAGGACATATTTCCAGTCAACCAGGGTGATCCATATATTTTTGAATGCGATTGATATGTTATCAAGAAAACCTTTTTCTGAAGGCTGTCGGCCTGGTTCTTTATACGCAAACAGCACAAAAATATAGTTTATGGCAATTGCGCCCATTGACATGGCAAAGACATAATTCCAGCTTGCTTTATAAAGAAAGCCGGCGATGAATGGTCCGATGAAACCGCCCACATTTACCATCATGTAAAAGATGCCAAAGCCGACTGAGGCAGTTTCCGCAGTGGTAATTTTTGCAACAGTACCTGAAATGACAGGCTTGAACATTGCTCCCGCAAAGGCAAGAAAAATATATGCTGCGAACACCATCGGGTAGGAACTGAAGTAACCCACCATAAAGTAGCCGGCAAGATAAGCGGCAAAAGATATCAGTAATACCTTTCTGAAACCGATCCTGTCAGCAATGGCACCGGTTAAAAGTGGCAGAAAATAAAGAAGCATTGACCCTGTCCCGATTATGGCTCCCTTTTCAACCTGTGAAAATCCAAGAGCCCCGCTCTCTTTTGAAAGGGTGAGATAGAGTGCAAAAGCCATGTAAAAGCCGTACCATGCCCATCGTTCAAACAGCTCAATAATATTTGAATACCAGAACATTCTGGGGAAAAGTTTAAATGTATGTGTGAATTTGCTCATACCTTATAATATATGTAGACAATGTAGTAAAATAATAAAAAATAATTCCGGATTATTTGCGGGAGCAGCCATTAGTTCAGCGAGACGTAAAAATATGCTTCTTTTGCGTCAACATCATCCCAGGTGTATACAGGGCGGGGTTTAAACTCTTCCATATATCCCAGGAGTACAAGATCGCCTACGCACATTGTTGCGTGCATGAGAAGAGCGGCAGAGAGCACCCATTTCAGCCATATGGAAGCAGAAAGGAATATCAGTGCAGCAAAAAGTATGTTAACCATTATAAATGGAGACGTTGCAATAATCCTGAACGATCTTTTTCCTATCACATGTTTGTGAGCCGACAGGTATATTATCCCCTGTCTGAGATCCATGCCCAGCCTTATATCCCTTGCACCTGATATCCTCATGAATATATAATGTATTGCTTCGTGCAGCGGAGCAAGCGCAACAGGAATAAGAATAAATCCCAGTACTGTCCCGGTGATCATCGAATGATGTATCGGAGTCCTAAGTGCTTTTAGCCAAAGGATAATATTAAGGATAACTGACCCGGCAGTTACGACCCAGAATGCAATCATTGCAGCTGTTCTGTTTTTAAGATGACTCATTACAAAGACAGCCACGTCTTCATAAGCGAGTTTCAACTCGCGGGTGAACTTTGTTACATCGTCAAGTTCCTCTATCGATGGGTTCTTTGCCATAAAAGTCAAAATTAGCAATATTATAATATTGAGCTTAGATAGACGCTATTTTTTAATTAATGGTACGGTTTTAGTGTCAATGTATTAATTTTGAACCTGCTTATGAAAAGGGCATTTGTCATATTATTCCTGATTGCGTGTTTTTATTCGCTGAAGGCTCAGAACATTGTTCCTGCAAGTGACACAACACGCGGTAGGTACTTCGTTTTAAAAACTGCAACCTATGATGGTCAGACCTACCCTCAGGTAGAGATGCATGAGATAAGAGTATATGCTCATCCCACGCGTAAAAACAGATTTGACTATCATAAATACCAGAGGCTGGTCTACAATGTAAAAAAGGCATACCCATATGCTTTAATTGTCAGAAAAGAAATGGTCAGGGTGAATGACATGCTTGGTGATATGCCTAACGATAGGGATAGGAAAGAGTTTCTGCGTAAGTATGAAAAGGATGTTTTTAAGAAGTATGAGGGAGATCTCAGCAATTTCTCCATCAGCCAGGCAAAGATACTGATAAAGCTTATTGACAGGGAGACACAATCAACCTCCTTCAGTCTTATATCAGAATACAGAGGCGATTTCTCAGCAAAATTCTGGCAGGGAATAGCCAGAATCTTCGGCACTAACCTGAAAAGCACATATGATGCCGAAGGCGAAGACTACCTGATTGAACAGATAATCTGTGAAATTGAGGCCGGGCGCCTGTAGTCTCCTTAACCATTTTAAAGTTTTGATTTTTTTTCTTTATCATCCTTCTATGGCTATTTATTATAACTATTAAATAAATGCCTGTATAAGAGCTCTAAATGTAGGGTAAATGCCATAAATAGTAAAAAAGATATGCAAAACCTCATGAAAAAGTTAATAAATTGCTATTTTTACATCCGATCCTTTAGGGTGATTTAATTAAAACTATCGGTTTAAGATAAATATTTGTTAAAACTGAAAAGTAATATTTCTTTTATTAAACAGAAACAGGGTTTTTAATTATTGAGTTAATTCTGACAGGTTAATTCAGGAATATGGGGAGACTAATAATTGCGAATAATTATTCAATTTTTCTTTTTAAAAGATGATTTTATGTTAAAAATGTTTAAATTGGATGCATTGGAAATGGGGCGGTGGAGTTGTTATTCATTTTTAGTATTGAGGACAGACGAATTTGAAAGTATTAAAATTAGTTCTATACTAGTTCTTTTACCCTTTTTTCTTTTTTGTTAAACTAAAACTCTAATCTATGAACAGACTAAAACTGCTACTTGTACTGTTTGTGTTTTCGGGCTTTTCGGCTTTGATGGCGCAGACTGTTACAATTAAAGGTACTGTTACTTCATCCGACGATGGGCTACCAATCCCCAGCGTTGCTGTAACAGTAAAAGGCACAACTATCGGTACTCTAACCGATAACGATGGGAAGTATTCCATCAATGTCCCTGCCAATGCAACAGAGCTTACCTTCAATTTTGTTGGTATGGCCCCTGTTACCGAGACTATTAATGGCAGGACCACGATCAACGTAGCAATGGCTATGGAGACAAAGGGACTTGATGAGATAGTTGTCACTGCTCTTGGTATTTCCCGCGACAAAAAATCTCTGGGTTATGCGGTCCAGGAAGTCAATGGTGATAACATAAGCAAAACACGCGAATCTAACTTTGTAAACTCCCTCTCAGGTAAAGTAGCTGGTCTTTCTGTGAAACCAGCAAGTACCATGGGTGGTTCAGCAAACATCCTTATCAGGGGCGTCAAATCTCTTTTAAATAACAACCAGGCTTTGTTTGTTGTTGATGGTGTACCTATCGATAACAGTGTTGCCAATACAGCAACAATGGTTGATGGCGGTGGTGGATATGACTATGGAAATGCTGCTTCAGACATAAACCCTGACGATATTGAATCAATGTCAGTTCTTAAGGGTGCTGCAGCTTCTGCACTTTATGGTTCACGTGCCGCAAACGGTGTTATTATGATAACAACCAAAAAAGGGACAGTAAGAAAAGGTATTGGTGTTACAGTTAATGCCGGTGTCACTTTCAGCAAAATTGACAAGTCAACCTGCCCACAGATTCAGAAAGAATATGGAGGCGGTTATGGTGCATATTACGATGACCCAACTGGCTACTTCTTCTATGAGGATCTTACAGGTGATGGTGTAAAAGACCTTATCGTTCCTACTTCAGAAGACGCTTCTTGGGGTGGTAAATTTGATAAGAGCCTCATGGTAATTGACTGGGTTGGACTAGAACCTACCGATACAAAGAATTATCTGAGGAAGGTTCCATGGGTAGCGGGTAAAGAAGACCTCCGTGATTTCTTTGAGACAGGAGTAAAACAGAACTATAACGTTGCCTTTGACGGCGGTACTGAAAAAGGTACATTCAGATTTTCAATGACTCACTCTGATGAGACGGGTATTCTTCCTAACAGTAATATGAAGAAAAACACTGCAAATTTTGCAGGTTCTTATAAATTCACAAAAAAACTGACCGTTGAAACTAATGTTACATATGTAAACGACGAAACCAAAGGCCGTTATGGTACAGGCTATGACCCGGGTAACCCCATGCAGTCATTGGGCCAGTGGTTCCAGTCGAATGTAAATATTGCCGATCTGAGAGAGTACCAGAAAACTCCCGATGGACGTCAGAGGACATGGAACTATGCCGGCACCGGTGACCTGACAGCTATTTACCATAATAACATTTACTGGACACGTAATATGAACTATGAGAATGACAGCAGAAACAGGGCATTTGGTTATGCATCACTGAAATATCAGCTGTTCCCATGGTTAAATATTGAAGGACGTGCATCAACTGATTTCTATTCTCAGACACAGGAAGAACGGTTAGCTGTATACAGCAATCAGACTTCACAGTATGAGAAAGTACTCAGAAACTTCCAGGAGACAAACCTTGACTTCATGGCCAAATTTGATAAGACTTTTGGGATTTTGTCTGTTAACGGATTCATTGGCGGTAACCTGCGGAGGACAGGCATATACGTGACCGATGGTACTACAGCTGGTGGCTTGCTTGTTCCTGAATTATATACGCTCATGAACTCAAATTCACCTGTTTCGATTGCAGAAAACAACAATATATCAGGTACAAACAGTGTCTATGCAAGCTTGTCATTAGGTATTAAAGGCATGTTGTTTATCGATGCCACCGATCGTTATGACTGGGCATCAACTCTCCCGACTGATAACAGAAGATATCATTATCCATCTATATCAACAAGCTTCCTTGTTTCTGAGTTACCTGCACTGAAAGATTCAAGAGCAATCTCATTACTTAAAGTAAGGCTCAATTATGCTGAGGTAGGTAATGATGCTCCCCCATATTCAACGGTTAATACCTATGTTCAGCAGGCAAACTGGAGTACACTCGGTGTCTTTAGTAAAAGCACAACTCTGGCCAACCCTGGATTGATGTCAGAAGATACAAAGAGCTGGGAAGCCGGTGTTGAAGCTAAATTCTATCAGAACAGGTTCGGACTTGATTTTTCGGTTTATAAACAAAATACCTACAACCAGATCATGTCTGTAAGTATTAGCCCGTCTTCAGGCTCCGATGCTCAGTGGGTTAACTCTGGTAATGTGCAAAATTTAGGCTTTGAGCTTGCTCTAAACGCAACAATTGTTCAAACCAAAGACTTCAGCTGGGATATTACGGCCAACTGGTTTAAAAACAAGAATAAAGTCATAAGCCTCTATTCAGGTGTTACCAACATTCTTCTTAATTCAGCATGGGATGTAAGTACCAATGCAACGGTTGGCCAGCCTTACGGCGTCCTCCGTGGCAACGACTTCGTTTACACAAACGGCAAGAGAACTGTAGACGCTGATGGTTACTATCTCTATTCAGATGCTACTGACGCAATTATTGGAAATATTCAGCCTGACTGGAATGCCGGTATTACATCAGTATTTACCTACAAAGGATTCGCTTTATCTGCCCTGTTTGATATCTCACATGGAGGCGATGTTTACTCTGTAGATATGAAATACGGTCAGGCTACCGGTCTTTTCAAAGAGACTGCGGGTCTGAATGCAAAAGGAAAACCAATTCGTGATGCTGTTGAAGACGGTGGCGGTATGATTTATCCAAACACTGTTTACGCAAATGGTTCCAAAAATACCTCTTACATCTGGGCCGGCGACTGGTACAGCGGATGGAATTACGACTACTGTCCTACCAAAAATTCGGTGTATGATGCATCTTACGTAAAGCTGCGCGAAGTATCTTTTGGATATTCTCTTCCCGCAAAAATGCTTGCAAAGACACCAATTGCTAAAGCAACTATCTCTCTTGTAGGGAGAAATCTCTGGCTGATCCATAAGAATATGCCTTACTACGATCCTGAACAGGCAATGTTAAGTGCCGGGAACGTCCAGGGTATTGCTGATGGTGCTTACCCATCAACGAGAACCTTTGGTTTCAACATATCTCTCGGATTCTAATAATTAAATGCTAATAGATATGAAAAAGATAATATATTTCTTGTTTTTCACGTTGGCTGTACTTGTGACTTCATGTAATCTGGCTAATAACGTTGACCCAAAGCACGCTGAAACAATAGCGGCTGATCCGGTATTTACATATGCAGAAGTTCAGCTGGCTAATCAGTTGGGAAGTATTAATGTCAATATTAATACAACCCGACTACTGGCTCAGTATCAGTCGGAAGTAACCTATCCTACAGAAAGTCGATATAACTTCTCTGACAGACAGATTCCTGACGCATTCTTCGTACGCCTTTATGAACGCGTTCTGATGAACCTCAAAGGTGCTACTTCAACCATTAGCGCAACTGCAGCAGCATCTCCTGAAGCAATAGCTGTCAAAGCAAACAAGCTTGCTATTATAGAGGTGCTTAATGTTTATGCATATCAGGTTCTGGTTGATGCCTTTGGCAATGTTCCGTATACCGAAGCTCTTTTGGGAAGAGAAAACAGCACTCCAAAGTATGACGATGCATATACAATATATATGGATCTGATTTCACGCCTTGATGCTGCTATAGCTGATATGGACACTGATTTTGGCTCATTTGGCGATGCCGATGTAATGTATGGTGGCGATGTTGCACTTTGGAAAGAATTTGCAGCTTCACTTGAACTAAGAATGGGCATCAGACTTGCTGATGTATCAGCTGCAAACCCATCATCTATAGTCACAAAAGCACGCGCTGCAGGCGTATTTGCCGATCAGAGTGAGAGCGCAATATTAACTTACACTGGTGTGTCTCCTTATGTGAGCTCTTATTATACTGAATTTGTTATTAATGCCCGTAAAGACTTCAACCCGACACAGACAGTTGTTAACCTGACCAATGGCCTTAATGACCCACGCAGGGCAGCATGGTTTACTTTATATAATGATGGGACAAATCCACCTTACTATAAAGGAGAAACTTACGGTATGGCCGCTGCTGCCACATACAAAAATTATTCTCACTTTGTTGATGCAATAAAAATCAATCCTACCTATCCGGTTATTTTCTCAGACTATGTTGAGGTTGAGTTCCTGCTTGCTGAAGCATGCGAAAGGAGTCTCGGCGGACTATCACCTGCTGATGCTGAAACACACTACAATAATGCTATTACTGCAAGTATTAAGTATTGGCTTCCTGACATAACTGATGCTGAAATTACTACCTATCTCACACAGACAAGCGTTGCTTATACAACAGCAACAGGCAATTACAAACAGAAGATAGGAACACAGAAGTGGCTGGGACTTTTTGACAGAGGTGAAGAAGGATGGGCTGAGTGGAGAAGACTTGATTATCCTCAGTTTAACCCTCCCCAGGCTATGACTTACGCTGACATACCTGTGAGAATGCCTTATCCATATAATGAAAACAAGCAGAATAAAACTAACTATACTGCAGCTGTTACTGCCATGGGCGGAACAGATGACGCTACAGTAAGATTATTCTGGGATACACATGCTTCACCTTTTATTACCAAATAAAAGATTTAAGCTTTAATAAATTAAAAGAGGCTGGTTTTTAATCAGCCTCTTTTTTTAATATTATCTGAGATATTTATCCTGAAATCAGAGCCCTTTGCCTCTTATTATCGTACCCAGGGTATAAAAAAGTATTTTGACATCGAGATAAACAGAAATGTTTTCCAGGTAAGCAAGATCATATTCGAGCCTAAGGAGCATCTGATCAATGTCTGTGGCATACCCAAGCTTAACCTGCCCCCAGCAGGTTATGCCGGGTTTTATTGTGAGTACCCTGTTGTAATACGGGGCGCGCTCAATGATCTGATCAATGTAAAATTTACGCTCAGGTCTGGGGCCTACCAGCGACATATCGCCTTTAAGCACGTTATAGAAATTGGGTATCTCATCAAGCCTGTGTTTTCTCATAAACCTCCCAACACCTGTCACCCTGTTGTCACCTTCTGAGGCAAGCATAGGCCCATCACTCTCGGCATCAATAGACATAGACCTGAACTTATATATATTGAAGGGCCTTCCATAACGACCTGTCCTCTCCTGCCTGAATAATACCGGACCACGGTCCTCAAGCCATATTGCAATGACCAGGATCAACATAATGGGCGAAAGAAGAAACAATGCAAGGAGTGATATAAAATAATCTGAAATCTGTTTTATTGAATACTCCCAGTATGGCATTATACGCCTCGATACCCTGATAAGTGGCGTCGCATAAATGGAGGCAGTCTCAATTTTGCCGGAGACAATATCATACATTGAAGGGACTGCCTTAATTATAACATTCCTGTGACATAGTCGGTTTACAATATCATTTACCATGTCATATTCAACTCCTTCCACGGCAATAATCACCTCTTCAATGTTGTAATCATTTACAACCTTTTCAAGGTCTTCCATCTTCCCCAGGTATGGCAAAATATTACTCACCATGGGGTTGTTACTGCCTGTGGCACTGACGTATCCTGTAAGAAGAAAACCTGATGACTTTTTTTCTGATTTAATGCTGTTGCAAATTTCAATGGCTTTCCCGTTACTGCCAACTATCAGAGTGTTGAAACCAATTATGCCCCTGTGTATTCTGTCCGTTACCCCGGATGTAATTATGAAGCGCATGATCCAGGTAATGGAGAACTGAAGACAATAAAGGACCAGAAATGATATATAATAGTTTTTGTAATCGTTGATAACATCATTGAGTATAAGTGCAAAGAAGAGCACTATCGCACCAATGAGGGTGATAAGCATTGATTTGCCAAACTCGTGTATCCTTGATCTTCGCAATGGGTCGGCATAAAATCCGCTTATGGCATAAAGTGATGTCCAGAAAAAAGGTATCAATAGTATCCCCCAGTAGAACTTATTGCCTATCTCCATAGTGAATGAGTCACCATAGTAACGGTGCTCAATAAAATATTTACGGAATATATAAAATAAACCCCAGGCAACAGATGAACCTGCAAAGTCGCAGATGAAGTACGAAAGCGAAATCTTTTTTCTGATTTTCATTAAAATGATACCTTTGAAGTGCTACAAAGTTATTATTTTAAAATTATTGCCCTAATATTGAGTAATGCATTGGTTGGACTAATTTGTTATTTTTGTGGACAAATTAGTTTAGATGATTGAAGAGTCGTTTGAGGCAAAAGGCAAGAGGTTGAAGCTTATAGCTGAATTGAGGGGGAAAGGTATAGCAGATGAAGTTGTGCTTGAAGCTATGAACAGAGTGCCACGCCATCTATTTATGGATCCTGCATTTCTTAATCACGCTTACCAGGACAAAGCCTTCCCGATAGCTGCAAACCAGACAATATCTCAGCCATATACCGTAGCTGTACAGACATCTTTGTTGAAGGTAGGCAAGCGGTCAAAAGTGCTTGAAATAGGAACAGGGTCAGGATACCAGGCTGCGGTACTTATGGAGATGGGAGTAAAGGTATATACTATTGAGCGGCAACGCGAACTGTTTCATAAATCTCAGATCCTGCTCACCTCACTTGGCTACAAATGTCATTTCTTCCTCGGCGATGGTTATGAAGGAAAGCCTCAGTATGGTCCGTATGACGGAATATTAATTACTGCCGCTGCCGACGAGGTGCCTGAGGCATTGCTCAGACAGCTTAAAATTGATGGACGGCTTGTGGCACCTGTTGGCGACCCCAAATCACAGACGATGATGTTATATATACGTAAGGGAGAAGACGAATATGAAAAGACAACGCACGGTAACTTTGTCTTTGTCCCAATGATTCATGGCATCGCGAATAACAATGGTAAATAGGACATTATGAAGATTTACAGAGAGATATTTTCTCCGATTCAGGTCAACACCTATATACTTGAAGGAAACACACAGGAGTGCATAATCATTGATTGTGGATGCTATGACAAAAACGAAGAGGAGAGGCTTGAACAATTACTGGTTTCGCATCATTCTCTGCCCGGTCTGCTCCTGAATACACATTGCCATCTTGACCATGTTTTTGGCAACGGGTTTATGTACCTCCGGTATGGTTTAAAGAGCCGGGTTGACATACTTGATCTGTATAATCTTAGGACGGCCCCTGCTCACGCCTTAATGTTCGGCCTTTCAATGGACACGCCGCCTGAGACAGGCGAGCCACTTAAAGACGGAGACCGGATTGTGCTCAATGAAATGGAGTGTGAAGTTATATCTGTTCCGGGTCATACTGCCGGCAGTGTTGCGTTTTATTTCCCTGCGGCTGGCGCAATATTTACAGGAGATGCATTGTTTGCCGGCAGCATTGGCCGTACTGATCTTGAAGGAGGTAATTATGAGACGCTGATAAAAAGTATCACTACCAGGCTATTCACTCTTCCGGATGATACAGTTGTTTATCCGGGACATGGACCAGAGACAACAATTGGGCAGGAGAAAAAAACAAATCCATTTTTTTCCTGAATCATGACATAGGTGGTTTTTTTCTTTGTTCGTTATTGTTATTTTCGCCGCAGATCTATAACAGGTAAATCAAAAACATTAGATATATGGCTTCAGATCAGTTTGTTAAAAGACACATCGGCCCGGATGATGACCAGATTCAGGAGATGTGCAAAACCATCGGTGTAGACTCACTCAATCAGTTAATCGGGGAGACCGTCCCTAAAAGCATAATGCTCAATAAGCCTATCAGTTTACCGGCTGCTGAAAGTGAATATGAGTATCTTAATCACCTTCGTTCTATTGGAAAGAAAAACAAGCTTTTCAGATCATTCATCGGACAGGGCTACTATGGCGTTGCTCCTCTGTCAGTTGTTATCAGGAATATTCTTGAGAACCCGGCATGGTATACTTCCTATACTCCATACCAGGCTGAGATATCACAGGGGAGGCTTGAAGCCCTTCTTAACTATCAGACCATGATAATGAGCCTGACAGGCATGGAAATTGCCAATGCTTCACTACTTGATGAGGCAACGGCTGCTGCCGAAGCCATGATAATGATGTTCAATGCCCGTTCAAGAGCTGCAGTAAAAGCAGGCGCAAATAAATTCCTTGTTGACAACAGCATCTTCATTCAGACAAAAGAAGTATTGATTACCCGTGCCGCTCCGCTGGGTATAGAACTGCTCTTCGGCAGCTATGATGAGTTCGTTTTCTCAGAAATGACCTTTGGTGCAATGGTACAGTACCCTGCTGCCTGTGGTTCAATACGCGATTATACTCCTGTTGTTGAAAAAGCACATGCTGCCGGCGCCCTTGTGGGCGTTGCAGCTGATCTCATGAGTCTTGCCCTTCTCACGCCTCCGGGTGAATGGGGTGCTGATATCGTATTTGGTTCTAACCAGCGCTTTGGACTGCCAATGAGCTACGGTGGTCCACACGCCGGATATTTTGCAACCAGGGATGAGCTCAAAAGGAGCATGCCCGGACGTATTATTGGTGTTTCAATAGATGCACAGGGTAACCAGGCGCTCAGAATGGCCCTGCAGACCCGCGAACAACATATAAAACGCGAAAAGGCAACTTCAAACATCTGCACAGCTCAGGCTCTCCTTGCCACCATGTCGGGAATGTATGCCCAGTACCATGGCCCTGAAGGACTGAAAGAGATAGCTAAACACATTTATTCAACTGCCTGTACTTTTGCCAAAGCTGTAAAAGCCCTTGGTTACACTGTTAAACACGACCAGTTCTTTGATACTGTCAGAGTAGCTCTTCCGGCTAATGTCACTGCTGAGACACTCCGCAACCTTGCGCTGGCAAAAGAAATAAACCTGTGGTTCCCTAAAGAAGGTTATGTAAGCGTATCAACAGATGAGGTAACTACCCTTGAAGAAATTAACACCCTGGCCGGTATTTTTGCAGTAGCCATAGGGAAAAAGGCAGAACGCATTGATGAACTGTGCAACTGTGTGTGCATTGATGAAAAATTCCTGCGCAAGTCAGCTTTCCTTCAGGAGAAAGCTTTCACCAGCTATCACAGTGAGACTGACATGATGAGGTATATGAAAATGCTTGAACGCAAAGACTTTTCTCTTGCCAACGGCATGATACCTCTGGGCTCCTGCACAATGAAACTTAACCCGGCAACATCAATGTTCGCTATGAGCTGGCCTGAGTTTGGCTCAGTCCATCCCTTTGTTCCTGCTGATCAGGCTGAGGGATATGCACAGCTGATGATGGAACTGGCAGAGGTACTGAAGGAGATTACAGGTTTTGATGCTGTATCGTTCCAGCCTAACTCGGGTGCTGCAGGTGAGTATTCAGGACTCATGGTGATAAGACAATACCATATAAGCAGGGGAGAGGGACACCGGAATGTGACTCTTATTCCTGCTTCAGCTCACGGCACAAACCCTGCCAGTTCGGCCATGGCCGGGATGAAGGTTGTTGTTGTGGAGTGTGACGATAAAGGCAATATCAGCCTTGAGGATCTGCGTAAGAAAGCTGTGGAGAACAGGGATAATCTTGCCGCTGCAATGATAACATACCCTTCAACACATGGCGTATTTGAAGAGGAAATCATTGAGATGATAAAGATAGTTCATGAGAACGGCGGCCAGGTTTACATGGACGGTGCCAACATGAACGCACAGGTGGGACTGACAAGCCCCGGAAGAATTGGTGCTGATGTGTGCCACCTTAACCTTCATAAGACGTTTGCCATACCTCACGGTGGTGGCGGACCGGGCGTAGGCCCTATACTTACAGCATCGCACCTGTCAGAGTTCCTTCCATCACATCCTGTTGTCAAAACAGGAGGCACTCATGGTATCACAGCTGTCTCAGCTGCTCCATATGGCAGCGCACAGGCACTTACAATTTCACACGCTTATGTAATGATGATGGGTGGAGAGGGTCTGACACAGGCAACAAAAATGGCTATTTTAAATGCCAACTATATCTCATCAGCCCTTGGTGAATATTATAATGTACTTTATACAGGTAAAAACGGAAGATGCGCACATGAGATGATTCTTGACTGCCGCGGATTCAAAGATGCTGGAGTGGATGAATCCGACATTGCAAAGAGGTTGATGGATTACGGCTTTCATGCCCCTACACTTTCTTTCCCCGTTCATGGCACCCTTATGGTTGAGCCTACCGAATCGGAGCCAAAAGCCGAGCTCGACAGGTTCATTGATGCCATGAAGTCGATATGGGAAGAGATACAGGAGATACGTGGTGGCAAAGCCGACAGGGAAGATAACGTTCTTAAGAACTCACCTCACACGGCGATGGCTGTAGTCTCAGGTAAATGGAGTCATAGTTATGCCCGTGAAAAAGCTGCTTTCCCGCGTTCGTGGGTAGTGGAGAACAAATTCTGGCCGGCAGTGGGCAGGGTGGATAACGGCTATGGCGACCGTAACCTGGTTTGCACATGTGCTCCGGTAGATGCCTACAGAATGGAGTCATTCACCTACGGAGAAGAAAAATAAATTTCCTGTTAAAATAACATATTATGTAGAGCCGTTGCATGCAACGGCTCTACATGTTTTATTCAAGGATATCCTCCAGAACAATTGTATACAGATCGGTGAGTGACATGCCGGCTGCGGCAGCCTGGCGGGGAATAATGCTCTCTTTTGTCATCCCCGGAACAGTATTTATCTCAAGGAACTGCGGCCCGTGCTTTGTCACAATGAAATCGACCCTCACAATACCCCTGCAGGAGAGAAGATCATAAATCTGCGAGGAGAGCTCCTGTATCTTCTCAGTGACCTCTTCCGGCAAACGTGCCGGGGTTATCTCCTCTGAAAAACCATCGATATACTTTGCCTGGTAATCAAAAAACTCATTCTTTGGCACTATCTCGGTTACCGGAAAAACAATCTTCCTGCTGCCTGTCTTAACAACCCCACAAGCAGTTTCAGTGCCAGCCATGAATGCCTCTATCAGAACTTCATCACTCTCTTTAAATGCCTCATCAACTGCAGCAGCAAGCTGTGACTCTTCTTTCACCTTAGACACACCAAAACTAGACCCGCTTGCATTTGGCTTAACAAAACACGGCAGCCCCAACTGCTTCACAATTTTGCCTGAATCAATCTTTTCACCCTTACCTATCAGTATGCCGTTTGTCATGGGTATCCCGAACTCCTTCAGGTAGCACTTGGTAGCCTGCTTGTTGAAGGTGAGGGCTGAGGAGAATGTTCCGCAACTGGTATATGGTATACTAAGCATGTCGAAGTAACCCTGTAAAAGACCGTTTTCACCGGGCGTGCCATGTATTGCAACAAAAACGGCATCAAACCTTATACGAGCCTTGCCGGCATTAAGGGAAAAATCGTTTTTGTCAATGGCTGTTGCTCTTCCTTTGCTGTCTTCCCAGTACCATTCACTTCCCCTGATAACAATTATATATGTTTCGAATTTACCTTTAAGAGCTTCAGCAACACCCTGTGCACTCTTTATTGATACTTCATATTCCGACGAGTCACCCCCGGCAACAATTGCAATGGTTTTCATTTTGCATAAAATTTGATTCAAAAATAATACTATTTGATTTATCGGGTACATGCAGCATTAATTAAAGATATCCGTCTTTTGCTTTAAACTGAGTGGCAGACAACGAAAATTGCAGTCTGCTGATTTTTTGTAAATTTGAGATCAAACTAAACCTTAAAAAAATGAAAAGAGGATGTGTTATTGGACTTGTTATAGCTGCAGTTCTTGCTATAATATTCTTTATTATTTTTGGCTACGTGACCCGTTCTTATAACAAAATGGTTACAATGAGTGAGGCCGTATCCAAGGAATGGAGCAACGTAGAGACTCAGTACCAAAGAAGGGCTGACCTGATTCCGAATTTTGTCAATACGGTAAAGGGAGCTGCAAATTTTGAGCAGGAGACTCTTACAAAGGTTATTGAAGCCAGAGCCAAGGCAACAGGTATAACAATTGACCCGAAGAATCTTGATCAGGCAGCACTTGATAAGTTTCAGGCAGCACAGGGCGAGATAAGTTCAACACTTAGCCGTTTGATGGTTGTTGTTGAAAAGTACCCCGAACTGACTGCAACACAGAACTACAGAGACCTGCAGGTTGAACTTGAAGGAACCGAAAACAGGATAGCTGTAGCAAGAAATAACTTTAACGAGACGGCAAGGACATATAACACATTCATTAAGAGTTTTCCAATGAATATTATTGCCGGTTTTACAAGTTTCCGTGAGAAACCATACTTTAAAGCTGCCGAAGGCACTGATAAGGCACCACAGGTACAATTTTAAAAAATATGAAAGCATCCGCTTTTTTTACTCCTTCACAGCAGCAGTCGATTATGAATGCTATTTCCGAAGCTGAGAAAGCTACTTCAGGGGAGATACGGGTTCATATTGAAACTTCATGCAAAGGTGATGTGCTTGACCGCTCAGCCTGGCTCTTCAATAAGCTTGGCATGGCAAAGACTGCAGAACGCAATGGTGTTTTGTTTTACCTTGCCGTGGAAGACCGGAAGTTTGCTATAATAGGCGACTCAGGAATAAACAGTGTTGTACCTCCCGGTTTCTGGGATGAAATACGTGATCACATGGAAAAGTGTTTCAGGGATGGGATGTTTACCGAGGGCCTTTCCGAAGGGATAATTATGGCTGGCAGCCAGCTTAAGGAGAAGTTTCCGTATTCATCAGACGACGTAAATGAATTGCCGGATACAATTTCTTTTGATAATACAGAAACAGGGGAGAAGTTATGAAAAAAGGTATAGTTGTACTTGCATTATTGTTACTATCCCTAGGTTCTTACAGGGCAGGAGCCCAGGATCCGCGTACCCTGAAACAGCCTGACAGACTTGTGAATGACTATGCTTCTGTTTTATCTGCTGATGACGTTCAGAGACTTGAATCCAAACTTGTGGCTTTTGATGATTCAACATCAACTCAGATAACAGTTGTTATTGTATCAGACCTGAATGGCTATGACAAGATGGAATATGCTCACATCCTTGGTTCTAACTGGAAGGCTGGGCAGAAAGGGAAGGATAACGGCGTCATTATACTTATAAAGCCTAAGACTGAAAGCTCAGGCGGACAGGCATTTATTGAACCAGGCTATGGGCTGGAAGGTGCAATACCAGACCTTATATGTAAGGACATTATTGATCGTGAAATGATTCCTCATTTTAAGGAAAATGATTATTACGGAGGAATTAACGCGGCAACTGATGTAATAATGGCCCTTGCATCAAAGGAGTATTCTGCGGCCGATTATGCTGGTAGAAAACACAGCTCAGGCAAAGGAGCGGGTTCGATAGCCATAATTATAGTCATTATCCTGATATTTATAATTAGCGGTGCTTCAAAGAACAACAACCGTCACTTTGGTAACAGGGGTGCCAGCAGCATTCCATGGTGGATGATGATGGGTGCCGGTGGCTCTTCAGGCAGCAGCTGGGGTGGTTTCTCCGGTGGTGGCGGCGGCGGTGGCTTTGGCGGCTTCGGCGGCGGCAGCTTCGGCGGCGGAGGTGCCGGCGGCAGCTGGTAAAAAATTATTTTCTACCATTTACAGGCCTGCGATCCCTTCGTAATAGGTCTTTAACGATTGTTGTGCGAATCACAGGTATGTGTGGTAATCTGAGTATTTCTGCGACCCCGTTGGGGTCGTTATGTAAATGTATGATCCGTTTCCTACAGACCTGTGATCCCTCCGGGATCAATATTATGCGATTTGTCTTCATGTCTGCAGAAGAATGTTACGGTCCGGAATATCGTTGTGGTTAAAGAGACGATGAAAGCAGATGACAGATCTCTTTCGGTTCAGACAGGGTCATATAACGTAGTTTAAAGATTAAAAAACGCAGATCCCATCAGTCCTGACCGGAATTGCAGGTCTCGGTGTTATAGATTAGAACAATAAACCAATTGATCCCGCAGGGATCACAGGTCTGTAGATTTGAAGATCAATCACAAATTTTTGATCCCGAAAGGATCACAGGTCTGTAGATCAGGATACGAATCGTTATTCATTGATGCCGAAGGCATCACAGGTCTGTAGAAGCCGGATTCCACAATAACGACCCCGACGGGGTCGCAGAAAAACATTTGATTTTCGATCGGCATGTTCATAATTTTGATATGTGGAATAAATAAAGGAATAATTATGTCAAATTATTCACAGATAATCATCCAGATCGTGTTTGCTGTACATGGAAGAGAAAGCTTAATAAAATCCGAATGGGAAGAACGTCTTTACCAGTATATCACAGGAATTATTCGAGGCAAAAAGCAAAAATTGCTTGCAATAAATGGCATAGAAAATCACATACACATTTTGGTTGGTATTGAACCATCATGTTGCCTATCGGACTTGGTGCGTGAGATAAAAAAAGCCTCCAACGATTTCATTAATTCAAACCGATTATCATCTTATAGATTTTCATGGCAGGATGGTTTTGGGGCATTCTCCTATTCAAAACACGAAATGGCAAGCATAATACATTATATTTTGAATCAAAAAGAGCATCACAAAACTCTCAGATTTAAGGATGAATATCTTGAAATGCTGGAATCCAATGAGATTGAATATGATAAGAGATATTTGTTTGATTGGGTTGATTGATAATGAACTATAAATACAACCTTCGACCCCGTCGGGGTCGGTTGCTTGTTATTACCATTTCTTCTACAGACCTGTGATCCCTATCGGGATCAATGATTTCTATTGTTTTGATCTAGTATCATCAAAGCTGTGATCCCTACAGATCTGTGATCCCTTTCGGGATCACAAGATCAGAAGTTTTGATCCTGAAACAATTAAACTGTCATCCCTTCATATCAGAAAGGTTTTGCTTGAATTAACATTAGCATCCGAAACTTTTAAGGTCTACATTAAACTCTAATGTCATTGGAATCTTTTAACCCTCTTGAAATTTTCAGATGATTGAAATGATGTCGAAGGCATCCCAGGTCTGTAGATTTTGAGGCCAATCACAAATTATTGATCCCGAAGGCATCACAGGTTTTTAGATGTATGGATTTATGAAAACAATTGCGACCCCGAAGAGGTCGCAGATGATTGCCGGCGAGCACCCAGAAAAAATTATTCTCTACCTGAGATGTAGGACCTCCATTTTTCTATGACATGTTGCATGTCGGCAGGCAGCTCAGAATCAAAACTCAGGCGCTCGCCTGTTACCGGATGATCAAAAGCAAGCGATTTTGCATGTAACGCCTGACGGGGGAGTATTTCAAAACAGTTGCGGATAAATTGCTGGTATTTAGTAAATGTGGTGCCTTTAAGTATCCTGTCACCTCCGTACTCCGGATCATTGAACAGCGGGTGCCCTATATAACTCATATGAACACGTATCTGATGAGTACGGCCTGTCTCAAGCCTGCACTCAATGAGAGTGACATAGCTGAACTTTTCAAGAATTTTATAATGTGTAACAGCATGCTTACCCAGACTGCCATCCGGAAAGACCTGCATTATTTTCCTGTCGCGTATGCTGCGGCCGACATGACCTGTCACAGTCCCTTCTTCAGGATCAGGTGTGCCCCAGACAAGTGCTGCATATCGTCTCCCTGTTGTTCTGTTAAAAAACTGTCGGGCAAGCCGGTTCATTGCGAACTCATTCTTTGCAATAACAAGCAGACCAGAGGTGTTTTTATCGATCCTGTGAACCAGCCCTGGACGTAAATCTCCTGTCTGAAATAACGGCAGATCCTTAAAATGGTACATCAATGCGTTGATGAGTGTGCCTGAGTAGTTGCCATATGCCGGGTGCACAACCATACCGGCTTTTTTATTCACCACAATGACATCATCGTCTTCATAGACGATATCAATGGGAATATTCTGAGGAATAAGCTCAATCTCTCTTGGCGGGTTTGGAAGCACTATCTGAATGACGTCGTCTGGTTTGACCCTGTAGTTCGGTTTCACCGCAGCATCATTTACCAGAATGTTCCCTGCATTTGCAGCAGCCTGTATGCGGGTACGCGATGTGTTTTCCAGTCTTGAAGAGAGATATTTGTCAATCCGTAAGGGTCCCTGACGTGGATCTATAACAATACGAAAATGTTCAAACAGCTCCTGTTCCTGATCCTGGTCTAACGATTCCTTATCCTCTTCTTCAAGCATACTCAGTTTACTTTAATGAATTTCAATTTTGAAACAGGCTTCCTTCCAGGGCTTTTTACGACAACAACATAATATCCCGGAGAAAGGTTTGAAATATCGACATTGGATAAATTTCCTGACTGCATAACCACAGAACCTGCAAGATTGTATATTGTCATCCTGTAGCCTTCAGTATCACCTTCCGGTGCAGTGACTGTTATAATATCTGAAGAAGGGTTAGGGTAAACCGAGAACTGGTCAGCTGCAGGTACCGGATTATCGCCGGTGGAGGTTGCGGTTCCGACGCTTCCCATAACAGCCCTCAACAGCACCGTCCCAGGAGCTGATGATTCGTACCAGTTGCCATTTATCCAGTAGTATTGTCTTCCCAGGGGTGGAGTATTAAGATCGAGCCCGGCATTCAGATATGAATCGCTTACCTGCTTCCAGCCTACCCAGAAGTAGTCTGTAACAGGCACCGATTTGCCGAACTTATATGTCACAAAACCATTATTGGCAGTGGTTGTCTGTACCAACGCTTCATTACCTGTTGCAAGTACATCTCCCGGTTTGCCGTTATTGTCAGACCAAACCATAGGGTAAAAATATTTCCTGTTTGCGTTGTTGTATGCATCGTTGAAACAAATACTGACACCTGCAACAGAGTCTGTAATATATGACCTGTAGCGTATTGCAAGCATTGCATTATCAGCTCCCTCTCCGTTTATCCCGTAACCTGCCTCTTTTGTTCCGTCGTCATATGCGAAGTAATTACTGAAGACCTGCCTGTAAACAAGAGTGTCATTCTGTAGCGAGTCGGAAGTATTGTAGGTTCCAAGGCAGCTTTTTATGAGGAACAGGGCAGAGTCAGGTGAGTTTAACTGAAATGTATATTGAAGTGTGTCCCGGATATTAAACGACTCGCTGGCCTGATAGTTGGCAGCTCCATAGTCAATGATTTGTGCTGTCTTATTTTTATATACATCTTTTATAATAACGGTGCGATCAATTTTTCTTCCTTCGTTATCGTTATTTATAAAGTTAAAATTAAACCATGATCCCATCTCAACCCAGAATGCCTTTTCTTTAAACTGTTTATAGGGCATTGCTTCGTAGTTGTTCAATAATGAGCGCAATGGAAGAGTCATTGCAACGTCTTTCATCACCGTATCGTTTATATTCCGTCCTTTGTCAAGCAGTATGCAGTCAAGATTCCATTCGTCGGCATTGCCTGCTTTGGAAGGCTCCGATACAATTCCTGAGATTGATGCATAGTTGGTGAAACGGAATTTAAAACCGCTTTTTAGATATCTTGGATTGGTAATGCCAATCATTACTCTTTTAAACCCTGATTTGGTACCTCCTTTTACCCTCCACACGCTCTGCCATCTGGCTTCTGACGGGGCATAGAATTCAAGGGTCAGACTATCATTTGTTTCTGGCATATCTGCGATGCCTCCCGGTTCATAGAGGAAGCTGAGATACAGGCTGTCTGAAGGATTGAATGCCATATTTATGGGCAGTGATGTCAGGGTGTCGGCTGCAAATGGTATTGCTGCTGCATTGGGATAGAGATTTCCATTCTGATCAAGTGCATCAAAGGTGGCTATTCCCTGGTTACGCTGATCCGTTGAGAAGGTGTTGTTAATAAACACATATCTGTCAGACCAGAGTCTTGATGCAGGGGTCAGTTGTTTGTATGAAAAGTCGTCATAGAATGGCAGTGTAAGCATTGCACTGCTTTTCAGCATGGTTTTTTTTGATCGGGTCTCTCCGGTAGCAAGCGAGGGGTTGTTCATAACCCCTGTTATCACCTCCTGAGCGTTTACCTGGGAAGCAAGCGAAAGCAGGGTAATGATGATTATGCTCCTGACCTTATCCATTCAATCAGTTGTTAATCAGGGAGTCGGTTTTTAGTGAATCACGTGCTGTTGATGGTCCAAGCTTTAGTGTGTCAACAGTAAGCCATATGTAGACTGTAGATCCAAGCTGTGCTGTGATGCCCGGACCATAGGCAGGATTCTGCTTAAATACAAAAGCCGTTGTTGAGTCGGCAGAGGTCTTTACTGTTTCATCATACATGTAGGCACCAAGGTTTAGAGACGCACCCAGTATCTGTTCCTTGGCACCAGGGAGGGTCAATCCCTTAAGGTCAGGAAGAGTGGTGGGCAGGTCACTCAGCCCTTTTCCAAGGACAAGGTCAATTACCATTCCTTTCTGAACTGAACTGCCCGGAGCAATCTCCTGGCCATGTATTTTCTGTTTCAGGACAAAATCAACTGTGATGTCAGAGACGTAGGTAAGCTGTCCTATCTGTAATCCAGAGGTCTCAATCTGTGCCAGTGCCTGGCGCCGTGGCAGTCCGACAAGGTCAGGCACAGCCACCATTTCGGGGTTGAAAGCGTTTATCGTTACTGTAACGGTACGTCCTTTTTTAACGCGATGGCCCGGCATTGGCAGCTGATCAGCGATGCAGCCTTTTGGTACAAAGCTGGTGTAAACAGAGTCAATTACCTGTAATTTAAGGTGGCTTTTGCGTATTGCGTGTTTTGCGTCCTGCATGGTGAGGCCCCTGATATCAGGTACCGGCCTTGACATCCCGTGATGTGTATAAAGATTAAGCCAGATAATAAGGATAAATACCAATCCTACACCAGCAACCAATGCAAGGGCAAAATGTCTGACAAACTCCCTGCTTCTGAGGAACTCTTTTAAACTCATTGATTCTTTGCTCAGTTAATTAATAAACGCAAAGACAAAGATAAAATTATATTGCAGAAAAGATGGTATCACCACTCTTTAAGCGGCCTGTAGTTGGTGTCGCGCTCAACAGGTTTAAGCCCTGCCGATCTGATCAGCTCCGCAATGCCGGAGGAAGTCATTGACGGACTTGACTCTTCAGCTCCTGCCATTGAATAGATGCGGGTAGTGTCATCAATTGTTCCGTCAAGATCGTCAACACCAAAGGCCAGGCTCATTACTGCCGAGTCGCGTCCTAACGCTGGCCAGTATGCCTTCAGATGAGCAAAATTGTCGAGGAATATACGTGAGATTGCGAAATTGCGCATGTCTTCAGTAACAGATACAACAGGCAAATATGACATGCTGTTGTTCTCGTTCCTGAATTTCAATGGAATGAATGCATTAAACCCGTGTGTACGATCCTGAAGGTCACGCAGTCTTGACATATGATCAATACGGTTCTCCCATGTCTCTGAGTGTCCGTAGAGCATTGTGGCATTGGAAGGAATACCAAGTTTGTGAGCCTCCTCGTGAATATTCAGATAGGTGTCAGCATCGATCTTGTCACCGCATATTATCTGACGCAGCTTGTCATCAAATATTTCTGCCCCGCCACCAGGAATGGAGTCCAACCCGCTTTTTTTAAGCAGAGCCAGCCCTTCGGCATATGTCATGCCGGCCTTTTTAATCATGTAATCCAATTCAACGGCTGAATATGCTTTGACGCTTATATCTGGTCTGAGAGCTTTTATCTCCTTAATAAGATCAGCATAATAATTGATATCGTGTTTTGGATGTACGCCTCCGGTAATATGTACTTCTGTGACAGGTGCGTGTTCGAATTTTCTGACTATGTCAAGCATATCTTCCACTGAAAGATCCCAGCATTCAGGGTCTCCTGCGGGCTTATGATATGAGCAGAAACGGCAGTTATATACGCACTTGTTTGTGGGTTCAATATGAAAGTTCCTGTTAAAGTAAACAACATTACTCCCGGCATTTCTCTTACACTCCGAGGCCAGTACCGATAATAGCGGAAGGCTTGCTCCATAGGCAAGAACCAGGGCATCATCAGCACTAATCCTTTTTCCAGACAATACTGCTCCCGCAACCCTTCTCGTCCCTTCTGTGGCAGAAGTAGAAACCATCTCCATCATATCGTTTGAAAAATTCTCCATCAAAACCCGGGTTAAAGATAAAAAGAAACCGCCCTGATTAACTGATCGGGACGGTTTCTCTTATATTTTTTTTTATCAGCCTTTATGGCTTATCTCGTCAGAAACTGTAAGCTTCTTTCTTCCTTTCGCACGGCGTGCAGCTAAAACGCGCCTGCCATTAGCAGTTGACATTCTCAATCTGAAGCCATGTTTGTTGGTTCTTTTCTTCTGTGATGGCTGAAACGTCCTTTTCATCTCGTGAATATTTTCGTGTTGTAACTTACTTGTTTTTGAGACTGCAAAAGTAATATTTTTTTACAATTAACCAGTCTTCCTGTTATTTTTTTTCACTTCGCAATGGAATGTATATGATTCTTTTTGTCTCAAAAAAGGGTTCACTGTACCATTGAGATATTTCTTTTATATCTGCTTTGCTGCCGAAAGATGACAGTTCTTCTTTGAGATCACCGCCTTTTAAGACAATATATCCGTTTGGCAGAGTGTTAAATGAAGAGGGTGAGATGAGATGGCTGGTGAATGAAATAAAACGTTTCATTTCAGTTACAGCTCTGCATATTACAAAATCATAGCTGCCTTTCATCTCTTCAGACCTTATTGCAATGCATTTTACATTTTTCAAGCCCAGATCGTTTGCAATGGATGACGCAACAAGTATCTTTTTTGCAACTGAATCAATAAGCGTGAAGTTGACTTTGGGAAACATAATGGCAAGGGGAATGCCGGGTAATCCTCCTCCGGTGCCAACATCAATGATATTTGTTCCCTCTTTGAATGTGATGAATTTAGCAATGGCCAGTGAATGCAGGAGATGATTCACATCAAAATTTCCAATATCCTTTCTGGATATCACATTAATCTTGCTGTTCCATTCACTATAGAGTGCAGCCAGCCTGGAAAACTGTTCTGACTGTTGTGGTAAAAGCAATGGGAAATATTTATCGGCGACGGAGGTCACTGTTAAACCTGTTGGTGGTTATCATTGAATGGAGGAGAGTTTTGGCTCTGAATAATCTTGCTTTAACGGTACCTATGGGCAGCCCGAGCTCATCTGATATCTCCTCATATGATTTATCATTAAAATATCTCAGTTCAATTATTCTCCTGTACCTGGGTTTGAGATATTTCATCACATCGTTAATCTGCAGGGCGGTCTCCTGGTCAATAAGAGTTTTTTCAGGATCAGGCGTTTCTGAGGCAACATTGCGGGCATAATTATTCTCTTCTTCATTATCCTGGTTGTAAGCAAGAGGGCTCTGGCTCTTTTTGCGCATGAAGTCGATACAGTTATTTGTTGCGATACGGAAAAGCCATGTACTGAATGCATGAGTAGGAGTGTACTGGGAGAGGCGAAGAAAAGCCTTGCCAAAAGCTTCGATAGTAAGGTCTTCAGCATCAGAGG
>JGI20214J51650_10000283_pt1 | contig 32236 bp, 27 predicted proteins | sample WetSurMetagenome_FD_51650 | JGI IMG/M metagenome (IMG submission 51650) | reverse complement strand
ATTGTAGACATGAACTGTTGTTTGGACTGAGCTGCCTCCTCGGCCTTGCGGCTTGCCTGTATCACATTATCTATCATTGTTCTCCGCTGAATTGCAATGGCNATCTGATTTGCNATAAACTCAAGAACGTTGACATCNTCCTGGGAAAACTTGTCCTCATCATGGTAATCCTGAAGAGCCATAACGCCAATGATCTCTTTTTCGGCTTTGAGCGGAACACCCATCCAGACTTTACATTGTGTTCCCACAAGGGCAATATCTCCCGAATTCTCNAGCTCCTTAAGGTCATTGATTTTAAGCAGAACCGATCTTTTAAGACTGATAACCCACTTAGTTATTGTTTTTCGTGCAGGCAGGTTCTCGAATTTATCTTTCTCATCCGAGAAAAACGGCATGGATAAAGTATCACTTTTCTTATCGTATAGGGCTATAAAGAAATTGTTTGTATCCCATATCTTATTTAGTTCATGAACTATTGTCGGATATATATCCTTGACATCTATCTGGTTAAGTGCAGCTGTTGAAATGTTATAAAGAATATCCTGTATCAGCTGGCTCTTCCTCTCAAACGAGATATCCCTGTAAATTCCAAGCGAGGCGACCACTTCATCATTAATAACCATATTTGAGGCAATGAGAGAAACCTGTATCCTATTGCCGTTTTTATCCTGCCTGATAGTCTGTCTTACGACTTTATGTTTTTCGAGGGTAAGAGTATCAATGCCTTCCGATTCTGTTTTAAGCTCTTCGGGTACAATAAGTTCATCTATATTTCTCCCAATTGCATCTTCACCTGTATATCCGAAAAGATTGGTGAACTCTTTATTGATATTTGATATTTTACCCTCCCTGTTGAAAATTGCAATTGCTTCGGGGATCGAATCAACTAGGTGCTCAAGGAATGCCTTTTCCCTGTTTATCTGATCCTCATAGTTTTTCTGCCTGCTTATGTCAGTTACAACACCCCGGTAACCGATAATTCTGTCATTATGAATCAAGGCAAATGAATGAGTCAGAATTGGCACAATTGATCCATCTTTTCTTGTTGCGTTATATTCATTGCTTGCAATCTGGTCAGGAGATTTCAGAGCCTTCAGATTTGAGATCATCTGCTGGTAGTTACCGGGGAAAACTTCTGAAATATGTACTCCTTTTTCAAGATCCTCTCTGGTATATCCAAAAAATTTCAGTCCCTGTTGATTTGCATAGAGTACCCTTCCNCTTATATCCACTTCGTAGATCATTTCAGGGAGGAGATCGGCAAATCTCTCAAAAATTAGGTTCTGTCTGTAAATATCATATTCATCTTTTTGAGCCAGTCCCGGTTCCCATGTAACCAATATATTGCCCGACGTTACATTAAATCCTATATAGTGACCTTCTGAATCATCCCCATCTGCCGAAACAGTATGCTTTCTTGCATTCCCTGTTTTTTTAATCTCGAAGATTAGTTCAACAAGCTTTTTCCTTTCTCCAAGCAGAGTGTCTGTTATGTATTTGCCGCTCGTTTCCTTTATTTTTACCGATTCAACTTCAGCTGCTTTTCTATTCAGATCCAGAACCAATATCCTTTTATCCTCAGTGACCTTGAACAAGGCAAGATAACTGCTTACTGTGTCAAAAATTTCNTTGATAACCTGGGCTGGAGTAATAAGGCTGCCGGAATTCTTATTATCATTCCTGGCAACCTCCTTTAACCGCAGAGAATCAAGTTCTTCCTTAAGCTTTCTGTTTGCTAGAAGAAGTTCTTCATATTTAAGCTTAATGTCAGTCATAATAAAGTCAGAGTGTCCGGAATTCATTTAGACAATAGTATAATGTAACAATAGAAACGTGATTTCAGACGGATACGGTATACAANAGGCCTATTTCTAATCATTTTTATCTGCATAAAACCTGCAAAACTCCTTTAAGCCGCATTGGCTGCATAGAGGATTTCTGGCTTTGCAGGTGTATCTGCCATGCAGAATCAGCCAGTGATGTGCCTCATAAATCAAATCACCGGGGATATTCCTTGTAAGCTGCAGTTCGGCTTCTAANGGGGTTTTTGCGTTCCTTGTGAGCCCTATCCTTGAAGCTACTCTGAAAACATGGGTATCAACAGCCATTACAGGCTTCCTGTAAACAATTGAAGCAACCACATTTGCAGTTTTTCTTCCCACTCCGGGCAATCTNTGAAGCTGCGATGGATCGGAAGGGACAATTCCGTTAAACTCATTTACAAGCATCCTTGCCATTCCAGCCAGATGTTTTGCCTTGTTATTGGGATATGAACATGATTTTATGTATTCAAATATCTCTGAAGGTTCTGCTTTTGCCATCGACCTGGCATCAGGATATTTTTCGAGAAGTGGCGGGGTGATTATATTTACCCTTTTATCGGTACATTGGGCTGATAAAATGACGGCTACAATTAGACCGAACGGATCTGTATATGTTAACTCAGGCTGTGGCAGGGGCATGTTTTCCAAAAAATAGTCTATAGTTTTTCCGTACCTTTCTTTAAGTGTCATTGTATCATGAATTGATGATTACAATATAGCACTTATTATCTTTCCCTGTAATCATTCAGCTTAGTCCGAGTGAACCAGAAATTCAAACTTTTTTATTTTTTATGGAATAACAGATGTTTTTATAACTTTAACATTCGATAGAATTGCCCATTGGAAAGAATTATCGTAAATACGGGAAGTGCAGTTTCAGAGATCCTGATTGGTGCAAAATGGGAATCTGTTAGGGAGCTGCTACCGGAATCAGGTGTAGCAATTATAACCGATACCAACGTACATCGCATTTATGGTTCAGAATTTCCTGATTTCCCGGTATTTCAGGTCAGGGCCGGAGAGGCAAGCAAAAAGATGGAAGTTGTTGAATCGCTTGCAGAAAGGCTTATTGAGGCCGGCATCGACAGGAGCGGTTTTTTGCTGGGTATTGGCGGGGGTGTAGTGTGCGATATTGCCGGATTCCTGGCTTCAATATATATGCGGGGAATAAGGTGTGCTTATGTTTCAACCTCGCTTCTTTCGCAGGTTGATGCGAGCACCGGAGGAAAGAACGGAGTCAACCTGGGAAGTACAAAGAATATACTCGGATGTTTCAGGCAGCCAGAATTTGTAATCTGCGATCCGGTGATGCTGAAGACGCTCCCTGAAGATGAGTATTTCTCGGGACTGGCTGAACTTGTCAAAACTGCCCTCATTGGTAATGAAAAGCTGTTTGAGTTAATTGAAAACAATCAGGAAAGGATAATTAAAAGGGATTCTGAGCTTCTTTCAATGTGTATATCAATGGCGGTGAATTTTAAGGCAGCAGTTGTCTCTGCAGATGAAAAAGAGTCAGGGTTAAGGAGAATNCTGAATTTCGGACATACTTACGGTCATGCAATAGAGGCATATAAATCTTTCAGACACGGATACGCAATAGCTTCAGGCATGGAACTTGCAGCAAGTTTTTCTATGTCAAAAGGTTTGATAACATCGCAGGAATATGCCAGGATTATTTCCCTTCTTAAATCGTTCAGGCTACTTCGGCGGCATGATATTCCTGATGATCAGATCAGTCAGCTTTTGATGCGTGATAAGAAAAAATCGGGCAGCGATTTGTATTTTGTTTATCTGGATGGTATCGGTAAAGCAATTTCAGATAAAATTCAGGTTGTTGAAGCTGTTGATTTTTACAGGCAGAATAAACCAGGTAACTAACGGGTCCATTATGAATTCTTTTGGGGTAGTTTTCAAAGTTTCCCTTTTTGGTGAGTCGCACGGGAACTCAATAGGTGCTGTTATTGACGGGTGTCCTCCGGGTATCCCGATCGGACCTGATGACTTCATGAACGATCTGTCGANACGACAGAGTGGCAGTAAAGGTACGACTAAACGCAGGGAAACAGATAAACCGGAAATCCTGAGCGGAGTCTGCAATGGTGTTTCAACAGGTTCTCCCATAGCTTTGGTCACAAGAAACAGTGATAAAATCTCATCGGATTATGAAGATTTTAAAAGTGTGCCACGCCCGGGTCATGCTGATTATGTTGCCGGTATTAAATATTCGGGCTTTGCCGACCTGCGGGGCAGCGGTCATTTCTCAGGCAGGATCACATGGGGACTTGTGGCAGCTGGTGTTATNGCCAAGCTTATCCTGAAGCCGGCAGAGATAAATGCAAAACTTATTTCTGCCGGAGGAAGTACTGAAATTGATAAGGCTCTTGAAAANGCTATGTCTGAAGGCGACACAATAGGTGGAATAGTTGAATGCAGGATCATTAATCCTCGCAAGGCTCTTGGCGAACCATTCTTTTATTCAGTGGAATCAGCGATCAGTCATATTGTTTTTTCAATACCTGCAATTAAGGGAATTGAGTTTGGCTCGGGTTTTTCTGCAGCCTCAATGAAGGGATCGGTTCACAATGATCCTTTTATTGACAATAACGGAAGGACATCGACTAACAATTCGGGCGGTATCAACGGAGGAATCTCCAATGGAAATGAGATATATTTCAGAGCAGCAGTCAAGCCGACTTCCTCTACCGGAGTGACACAGCATACTTATGATTTCAGCAGGGACCAGATGACTGAGCTGGGGGTTAAGGGCAGGCATGATACCTGTATCGCCCTGAGAATGCCTGTAATAATTGAAGCAGCAGCGGCAATAGCCCTGGCCGATCTCCTGTTGATCGACAGGGGGATAAATGGTTCCAGGAAATTCCAGCTCTGATTCTTCTTGATCAATCTGCGAAGATCTATGATTTACCTGTTTCAATGCTTAATATTACTGTTGTTGAATCAGTTAATTTAAATCTCTCATCAATTCTTTCTCCGATTATCCAGACTATTTCCCCTTCTGACTCAAGCAACAGAGTATTCTCTTTTTTTATCAGGGAATATTTTTCATCNATAAAAAAATCGCTCAGCTTTTTCTTCTGCTTCATACCAAGAGGGTAAAAAGTGTCACCCGCTTTCCATCCTCTGATAATTAACGGAAACCTTAACTTACCAGAATCAATGCTGGCTACATTCTTTTCCCTGGAGATTTTGTAATCCGGTCCGGCATTTTTAAGTACTGCTGACTTTATTCCCGGCACAGATAGAAAATCCTCAACAATTGCAATTTCATAATGCTCCCGGCTGCGGTTCACCAGGGGAGTCACAATAAGTTCATTTCTGTTCCTGAGCAGTGTATGTGTCTTAGAGAATATCTTTTTTCCGGTACTGCCTGATATCAGTCGCAGAAGCTCGTCGGTCAATGACCCTGTTACCCCATATCGACTGAAAAGCTCAAATANAAGAGCCCTGGTTTTCAGATGTAATTTTAGCTTGTCAACATCAAAAACAATTTCGCTTCCCTTTACTATTGAGATCTGCGACCTTATGTCATCAATATAACCCGTAATAAAATCATCAATCCCTGAAAGTCTGTCAGCCGTTTCATTAAGTGTATCTTTAACCGACGGATTGATTTCCATCAGAACCGGAATCACATGATGCCTTATCTTATTCCTTGTGTACCTTGATTCAGCATTCGACTTATCTTCTCTGAAAATGATGTGATTGTCGATGCAATACTCTTCAATTTTTTTGCGCGTTGCAAACAAAAGCGGACGTATAATTCTGTTGTTGAGTGGTTTAATTCCTGTTAGTCCGGTCAATCCCGTGCCTCTGNCCAGGTTGATAAACATTGTCTCAATTTTGTCATCGAGATTATGCGCAGTTACAATAAAGTCATAAAAGTTGTCAGTCCTTATCTTCTCAAACCATTNAAAACGCAGCTCCCTTGCCGCCATCTGGACGGAAATACCTCTCTTTCGGGCATATTCTTTTGTTTTAAACCTAATTGAATAGAAAGGGATCTTGTTTTCGGCAGCAAATTCTCTAACGAGATCCTCATCCATATCAGATTCCTTGNTTCTCAAACAAAAATTGCAATGGGCAATCCCGATCCTGCTTCCGAGTTTAAGGAACAGGTTTGCCAAAACCATAGAATCGATTCCTCCGCTGACAGCCAGCAGGAGTCTGTCCTGCTTTTTGATTAGGTTATTTTTTCTGATGTAGTTTGTAAATTCTTCAAACATAATGAAAGGATGGAGGTTTATCTGAATGGAATTACTGATGGTTTTCCCGGTTCAAAATTAACAGGTTTGAGCAGTTGCTGCCCCGAAACTATCAGAGGATTTGTTCTTGAGTATTCGGGAAGATTAGGGAAGAATCCAAGTCTTATCTGAAAAGTGTTAAAAATCAGATTGTTGTTGCGGATCCTTATGCCAAGTCCTATTGCTGAAAGCAAATCACCGTTTCCCACAAATTCGTTGGTTCCGAAAAGAAATCCGGCATCCGCGAAGCCAAATAATGCAAACCTGAAGCCATAAAAATCAACAGGACTGAAAAGTACCGATTCAATGCTGAATGATAATCTCTGCGAATCGCCAATTGAATCGTTTCTGAAACCCGAAAAGCCATTTTCGCGGTTAAAATCAAGGTATTCATCGGAATACCTGTCGAATCCACGGGTGTAATCAATATTTACAAAGTTCCTGATCCTATATCTGCCCATGAAGGCAAGGTTTGAGATGAAGTTGGTCCTTAATGAAAGAATACCCTGTTCTGTTTGTCCTTTGTTTATAAAGGTTCCGAAACCTGCAGAAGTGTAAAAATAACCCAGGCTTTTAACTGATCCGCCAAACGAAACTGAAGTGGCAAGATAGTTTCGCACCTTGAATTCATTGAATTCTCTTCCAATGGTCATATTAATCAATTTACCGTAAGGGATATCTTCGGTAAGTCCGTAACCATAAACAAGATTGGTTTTGTAATACTTCTGGGCAGAAAAGGAAACCGAGGCAAGGAACATCTTGTATTGCTGAAGATAATGGAAGGATTCAGGCAGAATATAAGGATGGGCGAATACATTGTTATTAGTATATCTTGTTCCTAAAATCAGCCTGCTGACCGACTTTGCATCCAGGAGAAAGGATCTTAGNAGCCAGTAATCCTGCAAATTATATTTTACAGGAGCCGGTTCCGGTAAAGAATCAAGGTCATCTGAGGTGAACATCTCTTTTACTGAAATGTTTCCGGCATATTTGGTTGAAGCGCTCATTAATTTACGGCCAAGATCGAATCCAAAAGTTTTTTTCCCCAGGCCCTCATTAAAATAGGTGTCAAGATTCACAAAAGTCCTGAAGATATTGTTTACCTTGTAACTAACCCCGAATCCGGGAGAATCGGAAAATTTCGAATCATAAGGGACTTCAATCCCGAATTCATGGCCCATTCCGAAAATGTTCCTNTCAAACAGTGCGATGGATCCTTTTTCAAAACCGCCAAAGCTGACCCTTGCCCCCAAAGAATAAATGTCCCTTGTAACAACAATTATATCGGCTTCTTCATCAGAAACAGGTACTACNACGATCCTGGCATCGTCGATATATGGAAGTTCTCTCAGAAACCGCTCNTTATCGCTCAGGTTAAGCGGAGATATCGTATCACCTGCATTGAAAAGAAGATTCTTTCTTATTATAATTTCATTTGTATAAAAATGGGTTTTGTTAAGAAGCTTTTCAGTTTTATCAGGTCCATAAAAATCAGGAGCGTTTATGTTAGAGCCGAATACATCAAGCCTTTTGATCTCGATATTGCGGATTTTTAATCCAGAGTACCCGGTATAGCTTTTCTCGCTTGACCCGTTAATCTCTTTTCTGGATTCCGGTTCATGAGAAATAATAAGGAAATCGTACAGTTTCTTTGTAATTAACTTTCTAGATGCCCTTATCTTCAGCGAGTCAAGAAATATCANGGTTTTTTTATCTTCAGAACCGGCAGAAGGTACAAGTCCGGTCGAGTTTGAAAAGTCAGTGCCTGAAAGTGATAACCTAATGTTTTCAATCCCCAGTGTCTTTAATGTATCCTGCAGCTTTCGGGGTGAGTCACGGGTGACCGGTGTCTGGGAGTATGAAGCTGAAAAAATAAAGAGAAATGCGTGGAAGTAAATGAGTCTTCTGTAAATCCTTCTCCCGGTTATATTAGTTTTTTCAGGTTTCATGAGGTGTTTTGATCAGCACATCATCAGAGTTAAACTGGAATCCAAGACGTTTCCCTGTTATTACCCTTGAGTGCTGGATCTTAGCCTCAGCCTGTCCGACTGTGGCGATCTTGACAGTATCGTAAGGAGGAACCAGAAGATCAAATTCAAGGGAGTACTGAATTGCTGTTGAGATTATTACCTGTAATGAGTTCCTGGTTATCGCTTCATTCCCGTAATTTGAAAAGAGCATGCCCATTTGCCTTTTGCCCTCAACGAGATACTGGTTTTCATGGTTTATAAAGATCCTTGCAATAAGATATCCCAGGTCATCCAACCTTGAATATTTAAAAGAATCGAATAGAAAATTATAAATATTTATTATCCCTGAATACGCATTGAACTTGTTTTTCTGGATATAGGGTGTTTTCCAGGCAGGATGTTCCCGGTCGAACTGAAAAATATTTGAATGCATGCTGAAAAGCAGAATATCACCGGCAACCTTTAACTGTGCATCAAAGTTGCTCCTGTCTGTATATTCCATTTTAATCCTGGAATCTAAATTGCCNAGGTTTACGTTTACATCTTTAGCAAGGTTTTTTAGGATATCCTTAACCACGCCGAACCATTCAAGTGTATTGTCATAGACTTTTTGCTTCAAAATCGATTTTTCNCTNAGAGTGCTGATAATTGCGATTTTCTTATTATCAAGTTCAGACATGATCACTTAGTTTTAATTTAATTCAGCTCTAAATTAGTAAATATAAATTAAAATCATTCCGTTTGCCTTAATATGATCTGGCAAACAGAACCCGCCTCTTTGAAGGTCTTCCCGAATATATGCATTTCCCGTCCTCTTCGGGAGAGTCGAAAGGAATGCACCTGATCGTTGCCTTGGTTTCCTCCTTTATTTTTTCCTCGGTTTCGGCAGTGCCGTCCCAGTGTGCCATAATAAATCCTCCCTGATTATCAATTATTTCCAGGAATTCACTCCATTTATCTAAGTAGAAAGTATTGTCAGATCTGAATTTCAATGCTTTCCGGAACATATTTGACTGGATATCTTCAAGCAGACCTGCAACATGGGAAGCTAAACCTCCGTCAGGAATTGTCTCCTTCTGTAGAGTGTCCCTCCGTGCAATCTCAACAGTATTGTTTTCGATATCGCGGGGGCCGAGTGCAATTCTGACCGGAACGCCTTTTAGCTCATATTCAGCAAATTTATATCCCGGCTTATAATTTTCCCTGTCATCGTATTTAACAGAAATTCCTGCTTTTTCAAGGTCTGCTTTGATAATTCCGGCCTTTTCAGAGATCTTCTCGAGCTGGTCGGTAGTTTTGTAAATGGGTACAATTACTGTTTGTAGGGGTGCCAGGCGTGGAGGCAGGATAAGTCCGTTATTATCGGAATGAGCCATAATGAGCGCGCCCACCATCCTTGTCGATACACCCCATGATGTAGCCCAGACATAATCGAGCTTCCCTGTTTTGTCGGTAAACTGAACATCAAAGGCTTTTGCAAAATTCTGTCCGAGGAAATGACTTGTTCCTCCCTGCAGTGCTTTTCCATCCTGCATCAGGGCTTCAATAGTATAAGTGTCAAGTGCCCCTGCAAAGCGTTCATTCTCACTTTTATACCCTTTAATGACAGGCAGAGCCATATAATTTTCAGCAAAATCTGCATATACATTCAACATTCTTTTTGTCTCCTCAACCGCCTCTTCCCTTGTAGCATGTGCTGTATGACCCTCCTGCCACAGGAATTCAGCAGTTCTCAAAAAGAGCCTTGTCCGCATTTCCCATCGCACCACATTTGCCCACTGGTTGATCAGGATCGGAAGATCACGGTACGACTGAATCCAGTTTTTATATGAGTTCCAGATAATTGTTTCTGAAGTAGGGCGCACAATAAGTTCCTCTTCAAGCTTTGCATCCTTATCAACAACAATGTCCTTTCCATTTTCGTCCATTTTAAGCCTGTAGTGTGTAACCACTGCGCATTCTTTTGCAAAACCCTGTACATGAGAAGCTTCCCTGCTGAAAAACGATTTCGGAATAAAGAGAGGGAAATAAGCATTGACATGACCCGTTGCCTTGAACATTTTATCGAGCCCTGCCTGAATGTTTTCCCATATAGCATAACCGTAAGGTTTAATGACCATGCATCCTCTTACCGCTGAGTTTTCAGCAAGATCTGCTTTGATAACCAGGTCGTTATACCATTGTGCATAATTTTCCTCCCTGTTTGTTAAAAACTTTGCCATTATTTGGTATGGAATTTGATTTGTAATATTCAACTAAAAAACCGGTCGTAAAAATAGCTAATTCCCTGAGATTTTAAAAAAATGATGGTTCATTACCAAACCAAGATAATATAACTGGTCTGGAATCAGTTAACATACTTATTCACAACCGGGAACAGTTTTAAATTATAATTGTACCTTTGATAAAAAATCATATATTTGCTGAAAAGCTAGTTTCTGAAGGACAAAAAGATAAACAAAAAACATTTGGTACAGAATTTGATAGTCAATATAAGGAATAAACGAAAAGAAATATTCAAATACCATGAAAGCATTAAATAGCATATTCGGACTTGCACTTCTTACTCTTGCCTCCTGTTCATCGGGGCTTTATGTGGGAACAGAATATGATGATCTGTATTTTCAGGATACAGATCAGCCGGTAACCATGGTTCGCTCCGGTGTCGACCGGCAGGTTACGGAAGGCAACCTCCAGTCCGGATCATATTATGATAATATTTATGCCAGTGACACACTGGTATCCAAAGAGTATTCAGATGCAGCTGATTACAATGAAGCAGGAGGCTTAAGCAATAACTATTACTATAATTATTATGATAATTATTCTTATGCGGGAAGACTGAACAGGTTTTACGGAAATTATTTCAGCCCATACTGGAGAGATCCTTTTTATTACAGCTGGTATCCTTCATTCGGGTTTAACAATTTCTACGGCGGATTCCCTTATTCCTACGGATATTATGATCCCTTCTACTACGATTACTATAGTCCTTATTACTACGGAGGTTATAACTATGGTTACTATAATAACTTCTACGGAGGCTTCTATGGGAGGAATTTTTACAGTCCGTACTACAGCTCCTGGTATTCTCCTTACTACTATGGTGGAAATCATTCATCATATTATAGTGATAAAACCAGCTCATCATATGGAAGGCGGGAAAAACCAAGTACCCTGTCAACAAGATGGAGTGGCGGTACTTCTTCACCTGTAGCCTCAGGATCGAGAAGGAACACTGATATTGCAACAGGTGCAGTCGCAGGAAGACCAGCTGCGGGTGCAGATGTATCTCTTGCAACTTCGAGGAGAACAGCAAACCCTGGCTATAGTTCCCAGCAGGCTGTTGGTGCTGAAAGGAAACTTTTACAGGATCCTTCTAAATCCGGAAGTGAAAGCATCAGCGGAACTCAGACGAGAAGAGCAGCAACAACAACCCGTCCGGAGTATAATTCAGTAAACCGGACTTATACTCCCAGCTACAGCAACTCCAAAATGAGTACCAGGCCCTCTTATAACAATACAAGAGTAAATTCAAACATAAACCAGAATAACAGCAACAGCAGAATTAACAGTAATGTTAACACCAGCAGGCCGGCCACCATTCAGAGGAATAATCAGAATTCATCTGGCGGTAGCAGAAGCAATTCCTCATATTCATCTGCACCAGTAAGGAGCAGTTCATCCTATTCAACCTCCCCAAGCAGATCGACAAGCTCCTCCTACAGCAGATCGGGCAGTTATTCAGTTCCTTCAAGAAGTTCCGGCAGCAGTTCAATGTCTTCAGGTTCATACAGCAGCGGAAGCAGATCATCCTCCTCTTCATCATACAGCGGCGGCGGATCAGTATCAAGGAGCAGCGGCGGATCGTACTCTTCCGGCGGCTCATCATCAGGAGGCTCCTCTTCTGGTTCATCATCCGGCGGAAGCAGTGGCAGGAGAAATTAGAAGCTGACAGATTTAAATAACAATCATTTAACAGATTAAAATACATTCTAAATATAAGAGTGCAGATATCCTCTTAAATAAAAAGTAAAAAAATGAAAAGAAAAGCATTATTACTGACAGCAGCATTCCTGACATTTGCAGGCGCAATGGCTCAGAATGTAGATGATGCTCTAAGATATTCGCAGATCTTCTACACAGGTACAGCAAGGTTTAACTCGATGGGCGGTGCGTTTACAGCCCTGGGTGGTGATATGTCGACCTTCAGCCAGAACCCCGCCGGAGTTGGCGTATTCAGGTCCTCCGAGATTTCCCTCTCACCCCAACTCTTTCATTCGAAAACATCCGCCAGCTTTAATGGCCTTTCTGATGACTACCTTTATAACTTTAATCTTGGCCAGGCCGGAATTGTAAGCAGCCTGATCTCGGGAACTTCGACCAGCGGTCTTATATCGCTTAATGTCGGATATTCATTTAACAAGACCAATAATCTTAACTCTTCGGTAAGGATCCAGGGAAACAGTCCGACAAGTTCAATGGCTGATTACTGGGCTGATGCAAGTTTCGGAACAGGATACAGGAATCTTTCAGGGGCTGCAGGAATAGCCTATGATGCGTGGATTATGGATACAATTACAGGCACCGGAGCTAATACGTACGGTACTGTATTTTCAAATTATGGGGATAATGCCGTATCAGATTATGGCCAGAATATACGCCGCCTTATATCTAACCAGGGTTTTACGGGAGAACATGCTTTCTCGATCGGGGGTAACTATTCAAATAAGGTTTTTTTCGGAGCTACCCTGGGCATCAGCAGGTTGAGATATACCGGTCATTATGAGCACCTCGAAAAAGCAGATTATTACCTTGACTCACAGTTCAGCGACTTTACTTATGTGGAGCATTTTGAGAATACAGGTACAGGAATTTCTCTGAAGATCGGGACAATTATCAAACCGACTAACGAACTGAGAATAGGATTTGCTTTCCATTCACCAACTCTCTACAGGATCAATGAAAGATTTTATGATAATATAACTTCTAANTTCACNGATGGCGGTCATTATGAATTTAATAATGAAGAACTATCATATAACTATGCCCTCACGACTCCATTCAGGGCACTTGCCGGTGTAGCATACCAGTTTAAAAAAATGGCTCTTTTCAGCTTCGACTATGAGTTTGTCGATTACACAACAATAAGATTCTCTGAAACCGGGGATAACTACGATTACAGTGAGAAAAACCTGGAAATAAAAAATACACTTAAGCCTGCAAGTAATGTCAGACTTGGTGGTGAATTCAGATTTAACAAAATATATTTAAGNGGTGGNTATGGCTACTATGGAAAAGTTTTTAAGACCGGAGAACTGAATGATAATATGTTCAACAGATCGGTATCGCTGGGTGCTGGTTTCAGGGAACAGAATATAAATATAGACTTTGGGTTTACGAATCTGCGTAACGAGCAGACCTATATCCTCTACAATACCTCCTTCGAAACAGCCAGTGCAAATCTGACAAATTCAAGAAATATCTTTACAGTTACATTTGGTTATAAATTTGGTTATATGTAGTCTACGGATTCGGGCCCCTTATTGAACAGGAGGTCGAGAATACTAAGACCAGGCACGAAACCGCTATCCCCAAATACCTGTATATATGGTCTGGAAAAAAGTTCCGGACCTTTCTTTTTGGGAGACAACCTGCATCTGTAATCGGAAGAGAGTGCCCTGTCGGGCTGGAAAAAAGAAGTGTACTGTATACATTTATCTATCTTCAAATATTCAAGACAATTAACTAGAATATCATCATTTAGATCAATCAGAAATTTGTGGTTCTTAAAAAGAATTCTCGCGAGCTGTTCTGAATAATACATGAAATAGGGTGATCTGTTATAGGCGGAGGTTATCGCTCCAAAATGAACCTGCTGCCATCTCTTTGAATAATCGATCACTATATCCTTAACCTGAGCCTTTACAGCAGATCCTTTCATTACAGGAACAGAAAGGTTTAGTATTCCGTTTGAAGTGAGTATTTTACATCTGTTCCTGTAAGTCTGCTTGATATAGTTCTCCTCCCGTTCAATAAATACGGTATCTGCATTCTTTATAAGGCTGAAATATCCGACAGCAGGAAAATAGGCTGTTGATAGAAGAACATCTCCCGGCATAAAAGGAATCACTTCATCTGGTTTATCATGCTTGCAGAGAATCCGGCTCCGAACCCGTTGTCAATATTGACAACTGTCACCCCTGAGGAGCAGCTTGTGAGCATTGCCAGCAAAGCAGAGATTCCTCCGAAGTTAGCCCCATAACCGACACTTGTCGGCACAGCGATCACCGGCTTATCCACCAGTCCTCCAACCACGCTGGCAAGTGCCCCCTCCATTCCCGCAATCACAATTATTACNCGGCATTTTTTTATCTCAGGTAGTTTGTCAACAAGCCGATGAATTCCTGCAACCCCGGCATCATAAATCCTTAAAACATTATTTCCCAGAAGTTCGGCAGTGACTGCGGCTTCTTCTGCAACAGGCATATCAGAAGTGCCAGCTGTTATTACAGCGATCCTGGTATCAGGGGGTTCTGTTTTTTTCCCCGGGATGTTTATNATCCTAGCAACCGGGTAATAAACGGCTTCAGGTATTACTTTCTTCACCAGGTCGAACATATGCTGGTCAGCCCTGGTCCCTATCACATTATTCTTCCTCCCCAACATTAATTTGAATATACCTGTGACCTGTTCAGCCGTTTTGCCTGCACAGTAAACAATTTCCGGATAACCGGTTCGCATCTCTCTGTGATGATCAATCTTTGCAAAACCGAGGTCGGTATAAGGAAAATTCTGCAGGACTTCAAGTGCTTCTTCAACACTTTTTTCCCCGTTTTTAATCTCTTTCAGAAGAGTCTCAATTTCATTCCTGTTCATAGAGATCAAATTATTGGTCAGCACTGCCTGACCGGTATCCTTCAAGATCCAAAGATACATATCTGAATCCGATTTTTTTAAAGGTGCTTATAATATGTTCTTTGTCATGATTTTGAATCAATCTTTCAAAATAGCCTGGCAGGCACTCGATCCTTGCCAGATCGCCATGTATCCTTACCCGTGCTCCGGGGAAGCCTTTACTGAAAAGAAAAGATTCAGCCTGTTCAATCATTTTAAGCATACCTTCGGTGACAGTTGTATTATATGGTATTCGTGTAAGAAGGCAGGCCATTGCTGGTTTGTCTGCAATTGACAGGCTTTCCTTCCTCAATAATTCCCTTATTTCATTTTTTGTAAGCCCTGCTTCATGCAAAGGACTTCGGATGCCGAGCTCTCTCAGGGCTCTGACCCCGGGTCTGTAAACATTTGTATCATCGGCATTAGTCCCGTCAATTATGTACCTGAAGCCATTTTCACCTGCAAAAGCCATTAACTCACCGAAGAGGTTTTTCTTACATATATAGCACCGGTCGTCAGGATTATTTCTTACGCTTTCAGGAAAACTGAGATTGATTATCCTGTGATTAATACCATACATTTTTGCAAATTCCAATGCTTCTTCAAGTTCTGCATCAGGTATATACGGAGTTTTTATTGTAACTCCCATCATTTCAAGGCCTTTGAGGGAATGAGCTCTGTAGAGCAGAAATGAACTGTCNACACCTCCTGAAAAGGCAACAATAAAAGATTTCAGCTCCTTTAATATTGAATCAAGCTTTTTCGTTTTATCCTTAATCATTCTCTATTTCTTATTCTGTGTTAATAACGACATTATGTTGTTATATACCTCTTTTACGGGGATATTTCTTTCTATAGCGATTTTTCTGCATTCTTCGTATTCAGGTTTAACTGATACTTCCTTCCCTTTATAGAAAGAGCGTTTCACTGTCACTTCACCGTATTCTGTGACCAGCTTCCCGAATTCTCTTGCAAGCGTATCTTTCCTGAAATCAAATGTTCTTATACCCAGAGTTGTCGATTCAGTGAAGATTATTTCCTTCACTATTTCCTCTAATCCCTGCCCGGCAATAACATTTAAAACAACGCCGGGTCTTCCTTTTTTCATTATTATCTGTGAACAGTATACATCTGATGCACCAGCCTTGAAAAGTCTCNCAGAGATATGGTCGTAAAACTCCGGATTCATATCATCGATATTTGATTCAATCAGCAAAGCTTTGTGTCCAGGGGCCTGTTTTTCTGAAATTTCACCGAGATAAACCCTGAGCAGATTCGGAATTGAAGGATGATCCTTATGTCCAATACCATAGCCTGTTTTATCTATTTTTATATGAGGGACGATGCCGAATTCAGTCCCGAGAGTAGAAAGAATTGCAGCCCCTGTAGGAGTTGTCGCTTCAAAATCGACTCCGCCGGTCCTTACCGGTATTCCTTTTATTATCTCAGCAGTTGCCGGAGCAGGTACCGGAAGTTTTCCATGGTCGCATTTTACAAACCCGCTGCCAAGTTCGACCTCCGAAACATATACTGCACCGACATTCAGTGCACTAAAACAGATGGCTGCCCCGGTAATGTCTATTATTGAATCGATTGCACCCACTTCATGGAAATGAACTTCCTCAATACTTATCCCGTGCACCGCNGCCTCTGCNGTTGCAATCTTCATGAAGATTTTCATACTAAGCTGTTTTACTTCCANAGCAAGAGAAGAACCGTGGATTATTTTTTCAATATCGGAGAGGTGCCGGTGTGCATGTTCATGAACAGTTTGTTTTACTGTAACCAGAGTTCCGGTAATCCCATGTCTCTGGGCCTTTTCTGCATAAAGTTCCCACCCCCTGAGATTTAGCTTGCCAAGTTCACTCCTTAAAAAGGATAAATCTATTCCAAGATCAATCATTGCACCGAGATTCATATCCCCGCTTATTCCGGAGAAGCAATCATAATATAGTACTTTCATTAAAAGACCCTTTTAAATATTGGATAACAAAATAAACTTGTTAAAGTTGGAATCATATAAATATATTCCACCTTCAATTCCGTTGCTAATATACTATTTACAATCGGTGACAGATAATAAAAAAAAAGTCGTAATTTTGAAAACTTTTCCGTTAACAAAAAAATCAAGGATCAATCATGAGAAGAAGAGAGTTTTTTAAGTCTTCGCTAGGAGCCGGAATTGCTGCCAGTACTGCTTTAAGCCTGGGAGGATATAATAAATTGTGGGGATCAGTTCCTGAAAGTCCAAAATATGATATGGTTGCAGTTATGGGAGGAAATCCCGATGCGATGTTTGATCTCGGAATTCAGGAACTAGGCGGAATGGGTACTTTTGTCCGGAAAGGACAGAAAGTTCTTGTTAAACCCAATATCGGATGGGACGTAATTCCTGACCTTGCAGCCAATACAAATCCGCTTCTTGTAAAAAGGATAGTCGAACACTGCTTCAAAGCCGGGGCAAAAGAGGTGTATGTATTTGATCATACGTGCGATAACTGGGTAAACACATATAAGAATTCAGGTATAGAAAAAGCTGCTAAATCGGCCGGAGCCAAAGTTGCCCCGGGTAATTCAGAAAACTATTACCAGGAAATCCAGATCCCGGGTGGTGTGAAATTGAAAAAGGCAAAAGTCCATGAACTGCTCCTGGAGACTGATGTTTTTATCAATGTTCCGGTCCTTAAAAATCACAACTCAACAAGAATGACTGCCTGTCTTAAAAATAATATGGGAATTATCTGGGACAGGGGTTACTGGCATTCGAATGACCTGCACCAGTGCATCGCTGATTATGCATTGTTTGAAAAGAAGCCGGCTCTAAATGTAATCGACTGTTATAATGTTATGGTTAAAAACGGGCCGCAGGGTGTATCCAAGGAAGATGTTGTCCAGATGAAATCTCAAATAATAACAACCGACTGGGTGGCAGGCGATGCTGCTGCAGCCAAAATGCTGGGGGTTGATCTACAGAAAATTGACTATATCCCAATCGCATATAAAATGGGTCTTGGTAACATGAATCTTGACGCCCTGAATATTAAGCGTATTAAAATGTAAACTATAATGACCTCTTCCTTCCTCAGAAAATTCCGGATTGGATTCTCGGCAGTTGTTCTGATCTGTTTTATTTTTGTATTTGCGGATTTCAAGTCTCTGATACCTCAGAAATATATTAACTATCTTCTCTATCTCCAGTTTATCCCATCTCTTCTTAAATACATCGACTTGAAAACAATGGCGGCAGGAGGATTTATTTTTGTCCTTTTGCTTACACTTCTTTCTGGGAGGACCTATTGTTCATTCCTCTGTCCGCTCGGAATCGGACAGGATCTTTTCAGCAGGATGGGTGGCAAGGTAAAAAGGAAGTTCAGAAGGTTTGGTTACAAAAAGCCTTTCACCATAATAAGATACTCATTACTTGCTTTAACAATAGGTACAGGAATTATATGGGGCATTTATGCAGTTACACTGCTCGATCCCTATAGTATTTTCGGACGATTCATGACTTATTTCGGAAAACCGGTAGTGCTCCTTGTCAATAATTTTCTTGCCTGGGTCTTTGGCAAATTCGATGCATATACCTTTCATAATATTGAGATTAAAGGATTCAGTATGTTTGCTTATATATTGCCTGTTGTGTTCTTCCTTCTTGTTGGAATTCTCTCATTCATAAAAGGCAGGCTCTATTGCAACATGATATGTCCGGTCGGAACCCTGCTGGGTCTGATTTCGAAGATTTCGCTCTTCAGGATAAAATTCTCCGAAAGCAAATGTACAAGATGCGGAAGGTGTTCTATCGGCTGCAAATCATCATGTATCGATTTTTTGAATTATAATATTGATGTAAGCCGCTGTGTCGATTGCTTTAACTGTATTAATACATGTCCTGAAAAAGCCATTTCATACGGGCTTTTAAGTTCAAAACACCCCGAACAGGTGACAGACGAAAGCAAACGAAAGTTCGTTGCCGGTTCAATCCTGATGCTTCTCGGCATTTCGCTTGGTGTTAAAGGACAGGAAAAAAAGAGTGTGCCGGTACCGAAAAAGGAATCAACTGTAAAGGAACCAAGAACATCACCGGTTTGTCCACCGGGTTCGGGATCGATTGCTGATTTCACAGAGCATTGCACAGCATGTTCGCTCTGTATCACAGCCTGTCCGAATAATGTACTTCAGCCTTCAGTGAAACAATATGGGATAGCCGGACTTATGCAGCCTGTAATGGATTATCATAAGAGTTTCTGCACTTATAACTGCACAATATGCACCGAGATATGTCCGACAAATGCTTTGAAACCGCTTGTTCTGGAAGCCAAAAAACTAACACAGATCGGGAAGGTGAATTTCATAAAAGACAATTGCATTGTTAAAACGGAGAAAACTGCCTGCGGTGCCTGTTCAGAAGCATGTCCGACTAAAGCAGTGTATATGATCCCGTATGAGGGAAACCTTCTGATTCCTGAAACTGACCAGGACATCTGTATCGGATGCGGACATTGTGAGTTTGCCTGCCCGGTGACTCCATATAAATCAATATTTGTAGATGGAAATCCCATTCACATGGCCGCTAAAAAGCCCAAAAACGACCAGTCGGAAATTACCACTCCGGTTGAATTTCCATTCTGAAAGAATATTATCCCGGAATTTTTTCAGAAACATGATATTTATCTGCCTGATGTATTTATAAGCAGTTAATTTTGCTTATATTATATTTCAGAAAAATTAGTGGATATTTCATGAAACCATCACATATTGAACATATTGGGATAGCTGTGACAAATCTGGAGGATTCAATCAGATTGTACGAAAAAGTTTTCGGACTTAAATGCTACAATATTGAGGAAGTAAAGGACCAGAAAGTAAGGACTGCCTTTTTTATGGTGGGACAGACAAAAATTGAATTGCTTGAATCGACTGATCCTGAAGGGCCAATCTCAAAATTCATCGAAAACAGAGGACCCGGAATTCATCATATTGCATTTGCTGTAGATTATTTAGATGCAGAGCTGAAACACGCTGAAAAAGAGGGAGTAAAGCTGATTGATAAAAATCCGCGGAAAGGTGCGGAAGGTTTGGATATTGCCTTTCTTCACCCACGGTCGACCGGAGGTGTCCTTATCGAATTATGCGAACACAAAAGTGAATAATACATAATACATAGTACATAGTACATAGTACATAATACATTCTTAATGGATAGTCAGGAAAAGGTAAAGCAATTGATCGATCTTCGCGAAAAAGCTCGTCTGGGAGGCGGATTACAAAAGATTGAGGATCAGCACTCCAAGGGAAGATTGACTGCAAGGGAAAGAATAAACATTCTGCTGGATGAGGGGAGTTTTGAAGAATATGATATGTTTGTCATGCACCGTACCGAAGATTTCGGGATGGGAAATAAGAAATTCCTTACCGATGGTGTGGTTACAGGTCATGGAACAATTGACGGAAGAGTCGTATTTGTCTTTGCGCAGGATTTTACAATTTTCGGTGGCTCCCTGTCCGAGGCATTTTCCCTGAAGATTTGTAAGGTAATGGATCAGGCGATGAAGGTCGGGGCACCTGTAATAGGGATTAATGACAGTGGCGGAGCCCGGATCCAGGAAGGAGTCAGAAGTCTGGCCGGTTATGCTGAGATCTTTGAACGGAACATTCTTGCTTCGGGAGTGATACCGCAGATATCTGCAGTGTTCGGCCCATGTGCAGGAGGTGCAGTCTATTCTCCGGCGCTTACCGATTTTATAATTATGAGCGAGAAGAGCAGCTATATGTTTGTTACCGGTCCTAAAGTAACAAAAACAGTTACCGGGGAAGATATTTCCACAGAAAACCTGGGAGGTTCTGCCGTTCATGGTACAAAGTCGGGGGTAGCTCATTTTGTAGTCGATGAAGAAGAGCAGGGGCTTTTGCTTATCCGCAAACTCCTCAGTTACCTCCCTCAGAATAATATGGAGGAACCTCCTCTGACAGAATGCGACGATCCGATCGACAGAAAGGAAGATGAGCTGAACAGCATAATACCTGAAAACACCAACCAGCCTTATGATGTCAAGGATATAATCTATAAAATTGTCGATTACAGTGAATTTCTTGAGATTCATGCCGGCTATGCCCGGAACATTGTGGTCGGGTTTGCGAAAATGGGAGGGATGCCGGTAGGAATTGTGGCTAATCAACCCAGCTTTCTGGCCGGAGTCCTCGACATCGATGCATCCCGAAAAGCTGCAAGATTTGTGAGGTTCTGTGATGCCTTTAATGTCCCGGTTGTTACCCTGGTTGACGTTCCCGGTTTCCTGCCGGGAAGCGGCCAGGAATACGGTGGCATTATTATCCATGGGGCAAAGCTTATGTTTGCATATGGTGAAGCAACAGTACCCAAAGTCACGGTTACTCTCAGAAAATCGTATGGTGGTGCACATTGTGTTATGTCGTCAAAACAACTGCGGGGCGACGTCAACTATGCATGGCCTTCGGCAGAAATTGCTGTGATGGGACCATCAGGAGCCATTGAAATTCTTGAGGGCAAGGCCCTGGCCGAAATCAACGATCCGGAGAAAAAGGCCAGATACATAGCTGAAAAAGAGAGTGAATACCGTGCAAAATTTGCCAATCCTTATGAGTCAGCGAAATATGGATTCATTGATGATGTGGTTGAACCCAGGAATACCAGATTCAGGATTATAAGGGCTTTACGGACAATTGCAACAAAGAAGGATCCCGGTCCAATGAAGAAGCATGCAAATATACCACTATAATGAAAATGAGAAAATTATGCATTTTAATTCCATAATAGTTAATAATTTAACTGCTGACAACACAGGTGCTGTCAATACTCTGATCTGGCTTAATATTATATTGTTGTCGGTAATTGTGTTGTACTTTGTTATCAGGGTACTGCATTCTTGGAAAGGAAAATACAGATCAATAAGAAATAAAAAGAGAGCTGCCCTTAAGAAAATGCAAGAGAAACAGGATATTTCTGCAAATAACGATGAGGCCGCAATTGCAATGGCTCTCTATTTGTATTTTAATGAGATGCACGATGAGGAGAGTGATGTAATTACTGTGAAGCGGGTATCAAAGACCTACTCACCATGGAGTTCCAAGCTTTACGGCATGAGAAATTTAAGATAATCATATAAAGTCAGTGGCTGACAGGAATTAATCGTATGAAAAATTTCAAGTTTTTGATCAAAGGCAGGAAGTACGAAGTGAACATTCTTTCACTTGATGGAAATGTAGCAAAACTGAAGGTTAACGATGAAGATTATGTGGTTGAAATAGAAAGGAACACAAAACCAAACAAAACACCTATTGTGGTAAGATCGTCAGTTAAGGAGCCGCATAAGGAAATAGAGAAAAAAACAGGAGGACCGAAAACCGAGATTAAATCACCACTTCCCGGGATTATAATCAAGCTTTTTGTAGTACCAGGCGAGAGTGTTGCAAAAAATCAAAAAATTTTCAGCCTCGAGGCCATGAAAATGGAAAATGAGATTAAAGCTGAGAGAGATGGAGTGATAGCAGGCATAAGAGTTACAGAAGGCCAATCTGTTCTTCAAGATGAAGTAATAATGGAAATGGATTAATACTCATTCCTTGCAAACATACTTTTTGGTATTATGAAAAACAACACTGCAACATCCGGTAATTCAGGCCCTAAAGTAAGGTCAGACTGTGAAATGACTCTTGAACTTAAAGACGAAGGCGGAATAGTAATTGACCTTAAGTCGAAGGTTAAAGTACTATATGGAGAATCGATCCATAAGCTTTGCCTGGAAATTATGAATCATTTTGGGATCAGTAATGCATATCTGAAAATTGATGACTCCGGAGCTTTACCTTTTGTTATTGCTGCCCGGCTTGAATCAGTAATCAGAAAAATAACTGGGACAGACCTTGAATATCTTCCTGAATTGCTCGAAGAAAACAAGTACTCAACCACTCCAGACCGGTTCCGTTTTTCAAGGCTCTATATTCCGGGAAACACTCCAAGCATGATGATAAATTCCGGACTCCATTCTGCCGATGGCATTATCTTTGACCTTGAAGACTCAGTCAGTCCTGAAAAAAAAGATGAAGCCAGGATACTGGTAAGAAATGCACTCCGCCAGATTAGATTCAATGGTGCGGAACGCATGGTCAGGATAAACCAGGGAGAGAGGGGAATGAAGGACCTTGAGTTCGTTGTTCCTCAAAATGTTAACCTTATTCTGATACCAAAATGTGAAGATGCGGAGGTTGTCCGAGGTATTGAAAACAGGATTTCTGAAATTAGAACACAGCAAAGGCTGTCAAATCCGGTCTACCTTATGCCGATTATTGAAACCACACTGGGTGTGGAAATGGCATTCGAAATAGCCCGTTCGGCATCGGGTGTTGTGGCAATGGCGGTGGGACTTGAAGATCTTACTGCCGATATGGGTGTCCAAAAGACAAAAGAAGGTAAAGAAACCCTTTATGCAAGAACCAGAATAATTAATGCAGCCAAGGCCGCCTCCATTCAACCAATAGATTCTGTATTTTCGGATGTTGATGATATGGAGTCTCTCCATCAGAATGTTTTATCTGCCAAAGCGTTGGGATTTGAAGGAATGGGATGCATACATCCGCGGCAGATTCGCGTGATAAGNGAGGGCTTTGCCCCCGGCCCTGAGGAGATAGAAAGGTCGGAAAAGATTGTTCTTGCATTTGAGAATGCGCGTTCCCGGGGGCTTGGAGTTGTTGCCCTGGGTTCAAAAATGATCGATCCACCGGTGGTGGCACGAGCTCAGAAAATAATTGACCTTGCTGTCAGGCTTGGACTTCTGAAAGCTGACTGGATTAGTGAAGTTCCTGATGGACTGAAATAATAAANAAAACATTCATTATGGCAATTCCGACCGTTATAAACGCAGCCGGCAGGAGTGTTCCGACAGAAATAAACGGCATGCCTGCAATTCCTTTCAGGGGAGTCNGCAANCACCGGCCTTCCGGTAACAAATATGGCCCGCCAATTCCTTCATGTTCTGATTTTCCTGAAGACGGGAATAAAGTAGTCGCTACGCTTGAGGAAGCACTGCTTAGGTGCGGTATCCGCGACGGGATGACAATATCAACTCATCATCATTTAAGGGATGGAGACCTGATCAGTAACAGGGTGTTTGAAATTGCTTCGGTCATGGGAGTGAAAGACCTGGTCTGGTTTCCATCTGCCTCTTTTCCGTGCAATGACCCTCTGATTAAATACCTTGAAAACGGAACAATCAACAGGATTGAAGGTAGTATGAACGGACCTCTCGGAAGATTTGTCTCAGAAGGCAAAATGAAAGGCACTGCTGTCTTGAGGTCTCACGGGGGTAGGGTTCAGGCAATCCAGGACGGGGAAGTGAGGATTGATATTGCAGTCCTGGTAGCCCCGACTGCCGATGCATTCGGAAACGCAAAAGGAACGGGAGGTAATTCGGCGTGTGGGGTACTGGGTTATGCCAAAGCTGACTCAATGTACGCTGATAAGGTTATTGTTGTGACTGACAATCTTGTAGATATGCCATGCTACCCGATGGAAATAGAAGGTAATTATGTTGACTGTGTTGTTGTTGTTGATAAAATCGGAATACCTGAGAAAATTGTATCGGGCACAACTCAGGTAACAAAAAGCCCCGACAGGCTCCTTATAGCCGATCTGACAGCTGCTTTTCTTGAAAAATCGGGGATACTTAAAGATGGTGTTACAATTCAGGCAGGAGCGGGAGGAACTTCACTGGCTATTGCTGTATTTCTTCATGAAATTCTTAAGGTGAAAGGCTGGAAATCGAAATTTGGATTCGGAGGTAGCACCAGATATATGGTTGATATGCTTGAACAGGGACAAATGGGATATATTCTTGATGCGCAGGCTTTTGATCTTGATTCTGTTGCATCAATTGTAAAAAATGCAAATCATATTCCCTATCCAGTTTTAAATGCCTATAATTATCATTCCAAGGGAAACCTGACAAGCTTAATGGATATAATGATCCTTGGTGCTACTGAGGTAGATCTTAATTTCAACGGGAATGTTGTAACACATTCCGACGGCTATCTTCTTCATGGTATAGGCGGCTGGCAAAACTGTCTTCATGCAAGGAATGTCATACTTCCTCTGCCCTTGTTCCGTGACAGAATTCCGGTGATCGTGGATGAGGTAACAACTTTATGCGGCCCCGGCGAGCTCATAGATGTGATTATTACTGAAAGGGGAATCGCTATTAATCCCATCCGGCAGGACCTTCTGGATAGCGTCAGGAACAGCGGACTTCCTCTTAAGACAATAGGGGAACTTAAGGATGAAGCAGAAATGATCTGCGGCAAGCCATCAAAGCCTGAATTCGAGGATGATATCGTGGCAGCAATAAAATGGGTCGACGGGACTGTGATAGATGTTGTCAGGAAAATAAAGAAGCAATAAAAATTTCTATGGAAAGATATAAGTGCTCAGTCTGCGGATTTATATATAATCCTGAAGAGGGGGATATTTCATCGGGTATTGAACCGGGAATCTCTTTCAGCGATCTCCCATCAGATTACTTATGTCCGGTGTGCGGGGCTGGCAAGGATGAGTTTTTTGTATATGACTGAATGACTAGTAAATCCTAATAAGGTAATTTCCGGCTGCCATTATCAGGTATATTTTTGATAACATCCATAAGCAGATTCCAGAACATTTCAACAGTTCTGATTTCGATCTTCTCTTCGGGAGTATGGGCTCCTCTGATTGAAGGACCGAAGGATATCATATCTATGCCTTTAAAGTTCTCGTAAATAAGTCCGCATTCAAGTCCTGCATGAATAGCCCTGACAAGGGGTTCCCTGCCGAAAAGGTTCATATATGATTTTCGNGTAATCTTCAGGATTTCGGATTTCATGCTGGGTTTCCAGCCAGGGTAACCATCTGAATGCACGACCTTCGCTCCAGCAAGTTTCATGCACGATTCCACCATTCCTGCCACATCATGCTTCGACGATTCAAGGGAACTTCTCTGNGTGGTTATTATCCTTATTTTATTATCCTTTGTAAAACTTACGGATGCAAGGTTTGTTGAGGTCTCAACAAGATCACTCATTTCACGTGACCATGCAATAACCCCATGAGGACAGCAGGAAATACAGCTAAGGAACCTTACCTGGCTCTCTTTATCCATTGCAGACAAAGGTGGTTCGACTTCTTTTATTGTGATTCTAAGGTCCTTCTCGATCTCACCAAACTCTTCATTCAGAACGGATTGGAAATTATTTACCCATTCGGTCACCCTGTCTTTGTTTGATTCATCAGTTGAGATGAGTGCAAATGCTTCCCTCGGAATGGCATTACGCAGATTTCCCCCATCAAACCAGGTAAGGGCTATACCGAACTGATTTGAAAGATTCCATAAAATCCTGTTCATCAGTTTAACGGAATTTCCATAGCCTTTGTGAATTTCATCCCCGGAATGACCACCGTGAAGACCGGTTATTGATATTTCAAAGCCAGTCATCCCGTCTGGAACAATTACACTTTCAAAGCTGAGGTCGCCAACTGTATCCATTCCTCCGGCACATCCGATAAAAAGTATGCCTTCATCTTCAGAGTCAAGATTTAACAGGGTCCTTCCCTGAAAAAAGTCAGGTTTAAGATTTATGGCACCTGTCATTCCNGATTCTTCATCCACAGTAAACAGACATTCAATTTTCCCTGCTTTCAGATTGGTGTCGGAAAGAACTGCAAGTTGTGATGCTATTCCTATTCCGTCGTCTGCTCCGAGAGTTGTTCCCCTTGCCTTAACATATTCACCTTCAATATAGGGGACAATCGGATCAGTTAACCAATTGTGAGGAAAATCTGCGTTCTTTTCCCCAACCATATCCATATGGCTTTGAAGGACAACAGTTTTTCTTCTTTCAAATCCTGAGAATGCTGGCTTGACTATTAATATATTACCTGCTGAGTCTTCTTTCGATTCCAGATTATGCTCTGAAGCAAAATTGATAAGGTAACTTCTTATTTTACCCTCATTCTTGCTTAAACGTGGTATTTTGCAAATCTCTTCGAAATAGATCCAGATTGGTGCTGGATTTAATTCTGATAAAATGCCCATGCTCGTACTGGTAAAAAACAATAAGGGTCAAAACTACTGATTTTTTATATATAATCACCTGATCAACAAAATTAATAACGGAGCAGGGATCAGACAAAATTTGCTATTTTTACACAAGTGTTATAATAAATAATCTTTTATGGCCAAACGAACGATTGTAACATTACCCGGCGACGGAATCGGAAATATCGTTTTAAATCAGACATTAAGGGTTCTTGATGCTGCGGGATTTGAGGGCGACTATATACATGGCGATATCGGATGGGAGTTTTGGTGCAAAGAGGGTAATCCATTGCCTCAAAGAACACTCGATCTTATAAGGAAGCATAAAACTGCCTTGTTTGGAGCAATTACATCCAAGCCAAATGAAGAAGCCAGGGCAGAGCTCAATCCTGACCTTCAGGGAAAAGGATATGTCTATTCAAGCCCGATAGTGGGACTCAGGCAGAAATTTAATCTTGATATCTGCGTCCGACCATGCAAATCCTACAAGGGGAATCCCCTCAACTTCATCAGGAAGGGAAAAGGGAACACATTTGAGGAACCAGTTATAGATGTTGTTATATTCCGTCAAAACACAGAGTGCCTTTATTCGGGCGTTGAATGGACGAATCCACCTGAACTGGTATACAAGGCGCTGATGTCACACCCTAAATTTGTTGAGAACTTTGGAGGGGTTCCCGTTGAGGAGATTTCCGTTTCTACGAGGATCTTTACAAAAAGAGCTACTGAAAGGATCTTAATAGCGGCTTTTGATTATGCAGAAAAATATGGGTATTCATCTGTAACAGTTTGTGAAAAGCCAAATGTCATCAGAGAAACTTCGGGACTCATGTGGAGACTGGCAAAGGAGATTCAAAAGAGCTCTTATCCAGGAATTAAGCTGTTGAATACAAATATTGACGCGCAGATGATGTGGCTGACTAAAAATCCGGAGGATTATGGTGTCATTGTGGCCGGGAACATGTTTGGAGATATAGCTTCAGATGCTTTTGCAGGTCTGATTGGCGGACTCGGTTTTGCCTGCAGTGCCCAGTTTTCAGCCGACGGCATTGCTGTTTTTGAACCAACTCATGGTTCTGCTCCGAAATATGCAGACTATGAAATTCCGATTGTCAATCCGATNGCAATGATTGAATCGGCTTGCATGATGCTTGATTATCTTGATGAGAAGAGCATTTCGGTTAAGATAAGAAGAGCTGTTGCTGAAATTATCCTTGAAGGAAAAACAAGGACCTATGATATGATGAAAATGACGGGTTCTCAAGAGGTTGTCAAAAATGGCGCAGCGTCAACAATTCAGATGACCGACGCAATTATTTCAAAAATAAGGTAACCAAAATCAGTATGCATGAATGAAGTGGTTAAGAATCTGTGGCCTGAACTGGACTGGATTCATGATATCTCACTCAGGGAAAAGACCGCAAAAACATGGGAGATTGCATTGGAAAGGAGTGTATTGAAATCAGGTGATCTGGAAAAAATACCCTTTACCCTTCTTTGCGGCCCGGATTTGAAAGTAAGCTTCATGGAGCACAAGAGATGTGTGGTACATATTTCTAAATCCTGCGGAGAAAAAATGAATGAATTTTTTGGTGATGATCTGCCGGTGAATATGGACATTCTGATCTCAGGAGCAATACTTGCTGATGTAGGAAAACTTCTTGAGTATGAGCTTGATGAAAATGGCAAGGCCATACAGGGNAAATACGGNCAATATCTAAGGCACCCTTTTTCGGGCGTCTCACTTGCTGAAGAGTGCGGTTTGCCGGCGGAAGTTTGCCACATAATTGCCGCACACGCACATGAGGGTGATCTGGTTAAAAGGACAACGGAGGCATATATAGTCCATCACGCCGATTTTATGACTTTTTTACCCTTTAAAAGCCGGCTGGTTGTCTGACATCCGAAAAAATGATCAGCCGAGTCTCATTTTTTCAATCTCCTCAAGATTTCTTTCGTTATTTACATCCTTTGCATTGGGTGTATACAGATAATCAATAAGATCCATATACCTGTCCATAATCTTGCCTCTTACAATCTTCATTGATGAATTCATTAAACCGTTTTCTTCATTAAATCCCTCTTCAAGAATTCCGATTGCCACGGGCAGCCACCTCTGCGGGAAAAGGTTTCCGTACTTACCGTTTGTTCTGTATTCATCCACTTCATTTTCAAGAAGATTAGCAATAGCTCTCCTGCCTTCGTCTGAATCGGCTGTCAGATTCTTTTCTTCAAGGTATGTCTTAAGAGCATGTTGATTCGGAACGATCAGTGCAACGGTATATGGTTTCTGGTTGTTATAAAGCATGCACTGATCAATATATTTCGATTGCTCTGAGATAGTCTCCTCAATACCTTCNGGACTGAACTTTTCTCCGTCATCAGCAATAAGCAGACTCTTAAATCTACCTAGNACATAAAGGAAACCTTCTGACATAAATCCCATATCACCTGTATAGAGCCATCCGTCCTTGATTGATTCACGTGTAGCCGCTTCGTTCTTCCAGTAACCATGCATCACATTGCCGCCTTTTATAACAATCTCTCCCTTTTGTCCCTCGGGAAGCTCTTTCCCGTCGTCATCACAGATCCTTAGATCCATATTATTTACTAAAGCTCCTGATGATCCAAGCCGGTGACGCCCCGACGAGTTAGAGGATATTACAGGTGAGGCCTCGCTCAATCCATAACCCTGGTACATTGGAATTCCAAGTGCATAAAAGAATCTCTGGAGCTCAATATCAAGAAGTGCCCCGCCACCTATAAAATAGTCAAGTTCCCCACCGAAACTCTCCCTTATCTTTTTGAAAAGGATCTTGTCATAAAGGTCGATAAGCGGTTTCTTAATATTTTGAAGGCCGCGACCTTTGTTCCATCCCTCCTTATTATAGGAATAGGAAATTTTTATCGCATGATTGAACAGTATCTCAGCCATCTTTCCTTTTTCCCTGATCCCCTTTTCAATATTTTTTCTAAAATTCTTGGCAATAGCCGGAACACTCATAAGAAGGTTTGGTTTTATCTCTTTTAGGCAGGCAGGCAGGTTTCTGAGGGTTTCCATGGGTGTTTTTCCTGTTTTTACAGATGCTATGCTTGCACCTTTTCCCATAAATGCATATATCCCGCAGGTATGACCAAATGAATGGTCCCATGGGAGGATCAGAAGGGTTTTGTAAAATGAAGGTATATCCATCAGACTGTACGCCTGGTAAACATTTGTAACATAGTTTCCATGAGTAAGGATAATTCCCTTGGGATCGGCAGTTGTTCCTGAGGTATAGCATATATTAGCAAAATCCGATGGTTTGATCCCGGTATAAATTTCTTCAAACTTCGATCTGTTCTCAGGTTTTTCCAGCCACTCACGCCCGATTTTTCTGACTTCGTTGAAATGAATTTCATTTCCCGAATACTCTTCCTGAGTATCGAAATGAATTATTTTCTCAATTGTTTTGCAACTTTCCAAAACAGGTTTAATCTTACCTGCCTGTATTGAAGATGCGAGTATCATCCTTGATTCTGAATGGTTTATCCTGAATTTGATTTCCTCAGGAGTAAGTTTAACTGAGAGCGGGACGTTTATAGCACCTGCATAAAGTATTCCAAGTTCACCGATAACCCAGCTGTTGCGTCCTTCCGAAACCAGGGAGAGTCTGTCGCCCTTCTTTATCCCGAGGGTTATCAGTCCGGCAGCAAATTCATAAACCTGTTTTCGCGTTTCACCATAGGTTGTACCTTCATATTTATCCTGGGGCTTTTCCCACAAGTACACATTGCTTTCATACTTCTCGGCACTCTCCTCAAAAAACTGTATCAATGATTTCATCAGGCAAAGAATTAAAATTAATGTAATTACATTGTAATTACGGTATAGTTAGTAAGTATTTCAGACATCTAATATAATAATTCTGTTCTAATCCATCAGAATTTGTTTTTATCCTAAGTTTTAATCATTTGGATTGGTTTTCAATATTTTGTATTTTTGATCTGTTCTTCTTCATCAGGAAGATTTGAGCCCGTTAAATCTTAAAATAATTTATCATGAGACAAATTCCGATCATCTGTATCGTGTTTTTATTGATTTTAGCTCCTTCCTGCAAAAAAATTAAGGAAAGAGGTTTATTCGGTAAAAAAGGGAAGACTCTTGACATGTTGAAGGCCCAGCAGGACAGTATAAGAGTAGCCGATTCGTTAAAAAAAGTTGAAATCAGGATCAGGGCTATTGAAGAAGCCCGGCTGGACAGCATCCTGCAGGCTGAACAGGAAAAAGCAGCTTATCAGGCCAGGAACAAATTCAATATAATTGTGGGCAGTTTTGTCACCCCGGAATTTGCTCAGGCATGGGCCGAAGAATACAGGAAACAGGGCTACGACACAAAAGTTATCAGGATGCCTGACAGCAAATTCGAACTGGTTGTTGCTGAATCGTACGACAGGTTATCGAAGGCAATGCAGCGTCTTTCCCAGTTCCAGGATACTGTGGATATTGACAGCTGGCTATATATAAGTAAATAGTGGGGAGTCTACCTGAAAATTGTAGCTTTCCTGTCGGGGCCGACTGACACAATGGATACCGGAACACCAGTCTGTATCTCAATGAATTCAATGTACCCTCTGAGGTTTTCCGGCAATCTGTCATAATCCCTTACACCTGAAATATCTTCTTCCCAGCCAGGGAGTTCTTCATAAACAGGTTCGATCTTTGCATTGTTGTCGAAAGGAATTTCATCCTGAATCCTGCCCCCGACTTTATAGGATGTACAAACCTTCAAAGTCTTAAAACCTGAAAGGATATCAGACTTCATCATAAAGAGTTTTGTTGTCCCGTTTACAATATTTGCATACCTGAGTACCGGTAAGTCGAGCCATCCGCATCTTCTTGGCCTGCCTGTGGTTGCTCCGAATTCACATCCTTTTTTTCTCAGAAGCTCCCCGGTTTCATCATTCAGTTCAGTAGGAAAAGGCCCGCTTCCCACTCTTGTGCAATACGCTTTGAATATCCCAAAGACTTCACCGATGGTTTTTGGTGATATTCCGAGACCTGTNCATGCCCCGGCGCTTATAGTATTTGATGAAGTTACAAANGGATATGATCCGAAATCAACATCAAGCATTGTTCCCTGAGCGCCTTCTGCAAGAATCTTTTTACCGCCTGAGTAAAGGTTGTGAAGAAGATACTCCGTATT
>JGI20214J51650_10000282_pt1 | contig 32248 bp, 33 predicted proteins | sample WetSurMetagenome_FD_51650 | JGI IMG/M metagenome (IMG submission 51650) | reverse complement strand
GAGTACGTCTACGAGCCACGACCATGGCGAGAGCCTGTAAAGGAGATGTGGGTCACGGATGACGGTGAGGAGCTGTGGGTCCAGCGGGGTGATCTAGACGGATTCATGTTCGACATCTATTCGACCACTGATGGATCGCTGATCCGTACATCAGAGGCCCGGATAGACACCTCAGGGTTGTGGGACGTCAGCTTTTTTATTGCCGATCCCGATCGAGTCTATGCAATCCTGGAAGACGATGACACCAATCAGATGCTCGTGAGGTTGGCTCCGGCGGAGTGATTCCTCCGGGACGCCTCCAGCAATGCCTCATGCAATCAATGAACCTGGCCCGACCATCAAGCTGGGAGAAGCTTTGACATGGGTTCGAGGAGAAGATCAGAGCCTGGAACCGCCACGAACAGGTCGATGCTCGTGCGATCACTCGCATATCTCAAGCCTACATGGAAGCTGCAGGTCCTGGCACTGTTTCTCACCCTGATCACAACCGCTCTATGGGTTGCCAATCCATGGATCCAGAAGGTGCTTGTTGACGGGCTTTGTGCAGGAGCCTCCATCAGATTCCTGGCGCTCAGCGCTGTGACTCTCGCAGGCGCAGCCATTGGACGGGTGTGCATGAGTTCCGTCCAAAAAATCGTGTTTGCCCGCATTAAGGAGAGAACCCTCCAAAACCTGCGAGTCTCCGTAATCGACTCTCTCTCGAAGAAGAGGACCGCAGCCGCGCTCGAGACCGGTTCCAGCGAAGTCATCAGTGTTCTCTTCCAGGATATCGAGACCATGGGCGGGCTCTATGGAGACGTCCTTATCCAGCTTCTAACGCAATTACTGATGCTGATTGCGGTCACAATCCTCATGTACATTCTCGATCCAGTTCTGGCCGTCTTCATTCTCGGCTCCCTAGTGGCCATGTCCTTCTTCGTCAAGGATCTGACAAGGCCGATCCAGAAGGCATCCAATTCATTACAGACCAGCATCGCATTCTCTTCCAATGCGGTCGCAGATTTCTGGGATTCACTCATAGAATCGAGATTGCTTGGTGCACAGTCGTTTGTAAGGGAATCGGTCTGCAGGTCGCTGGAACTGCTGAGAAAGGCAAGAGTCAGATTCGCCTCCATACTCAGCCTTGTGTCGACCACTGAAGCCGCGACCTGGGTTCTCACCGGGGCGTTGCTCTGGTTCGGCGGTCTGAAAGTCATAGCAGGCGACATGTCACTCGGGAGCCTTCTTGCCTTCTGGAACTACATGGGACTGTCGCTGGGCCCGATAAACACTCTCCTCGTCTTCAGCAGCACATCACGCGCCAGTCTCGGTGCAGCACAGAGGATCTTCGAACTCACCGACCGCGACCAGGGGGAGGAACTCGACACCGGGACCGCCTTTCCCCGGGAAGTCTCGACGATCGAGCTGGATAATGTCTCCTTCGGCTACGGGAGTTCATCTTACGTCCTTGATGGGCTTTCTCTTCGACTGACAGGATTCAGCAAGATAGGGATCGTAGGTCGCAGTGGATCTGGGAAATCGACTCTGTGCAGTCTCCTTTCACGTCTTCATGAGACTCGGACGGGTGAAATAAAGATAAATGGCATCGCATATTCCGAACTGAGCATTCGATCCATCAGAGCCAACCTCGCAGTCGTCCAGCAGTCTCCACACATCTTCTGCGCTTCAGCTCTCGACAATATCAGAGTGTCCCGCCTCGGATCCTCGTTTGCCGAAATAAAGTCGGCCGCTGGAAAGGCACTCGTGCTGGATTTCATAGAAGAAATGCCGGAGGGCTTCGACACCATGCTCGGAGAAGGACACAGGCAGATCTCTGGAGGGCAGAGGCAGCGTATCGCGATGGCAAGGCTCTTCCTGAGGAACCCCAAAATGATCATTCTCGATGAAGCTCTCTCAGCTGTCGACCCGGAGACTGCTCAGAAAATCATGGAGACTTTATTCAAAGAATTCCATGACATAGTGATAATAATCATATCGCATCACGCCCCCCACCTGGAAAGAGCAGAGAAGCTGTTCGTGCTCGATGATGGAAGGCTCAGGGAGGTTTCACCGATCGAGGCCTTTTCGGTTGCATCGGAGAGCATGCAAGAGGAAGGGGACTGCTACAGCCACCGCTTCTTCTTGAACCATGCGAACATGCCGATGCCTGTGCCGAACATCAGCACCAGCACCGCGGGGTAGCCCCAGCGCTTCGTCAGCTCGGGCATGTACTGGAAATTCATGCCGTAGATGCCTGCCAGGAACGTCAGAGGCATGAAGACCGTCGAGAAGATGGTGAGCACCTTCATGACCTGGCTCATCTTGTTGTTCACGCTGGAGAGGTAGATGTCCAGCATGCCGGTCAGCATCTCGCGCAGGGTTTCCGCGGTCTCGATCACCTGGATGCAGTGGTCGTAGAGGTCCCGCAGGTAGGGGACCATCTCCTCGGAGAGCATTCCCGGATGCACCCGTGACAGGTTGCCCACCATCTCTCGCAGCGGCCATACCGTCCTGCGGAAGGACAGCATCTCGTTCCTGAGGGTGTGGATCCTCTCGAGCATGCCCAGGCCGGGCTCGGTGACCAGCTCCTCCTCCAGCACTTCGATGCGCCCCGCGATGCTCTCCAGGGAGAAGAAGTACCCGTCCACGATGGCGTCCATCAGAACATACAGGAGATAGTCGGGCCCCGAGCGGCGCATGCGCGCGCTGGGCCTCTTCATGCGGTTGATGACTGCCTCGAACAGAGGTGCGTCGCCCTCTTCGAGGGTGATCACCGCGCCCTTGCGGAGGATGAGCGAAACATGGTCGTGCTCGGTCAGGGATGATTCGCCATCCGGTGTGATAGAGCTGAGGGAGACGAAGATGCCGTCGTCGGACTCCTCTACCTTGGGCCTGTCCAGGACATTGAGAGCGTCCTCGAGCTGAAGTGGATGAACGCCGTAGACCTCGCCCACCTTCTGGATGGCTTCGAGGTCCGCCAGACCTGTGATCCTGATCCAGGTGACGGTCCAGGGCTCCTCAGGCAGGACGATGGACTCCAAGGGGCAGTCCTCGGAGATCTCCCATTTCTCGAGGTTCCAGCGCAGGATGCTGATGTTCGTCGGATTGGGCTCGGCGGATTCGCCATGGGCAAGGGTGCCGGGCGGCAGGCCCTTCTTCTCGCCGAGACCCCGGAGCGTGCGGGTCATCCCAGATCCCTCCCTCGGGTTTGTCGCGTGGAAGTTATATGCTTCCCGGAGCGGGGTGTAACATCCCCCCGACGGGCGCCGTCCTTTCGTCAGAGCAACGAAAGGAGAGGACGATGGAAGCCATTCTGATCCCGATAGTCGCGATACTCCTGAGCATCGGGGGTCCCGTTGCCATCGCGATAATCGCGATCGTGCACGGGCACAGGGAGAAGATCGCCAGGTACGAGACAGTGAAGAGGGCCGTCGAAGCGGGAAGGCCTCCCGAGGAGATCGAGAAGATGCTGTCCCTGACAGGCTCGGCTCCCCGCAGGAAGAACTCGCTGCGCACCGGCATCATCCTCGTGGGCATCGGTCTCGGCGTGGGAGCCGCGGGCACCCTGGCCGGAGAGAGCCCCGAATCCCTCGGCGGGATGGCATTCCTGGTGCTCCTGGGGCTCGCGTTCATCCTCATCTGGTACTTCATCGACCGGCGGGACAAGCCCGCGAATGGCAACTGAACTCCCGCTCGCGATAGAACGCGCAAGAGGGGGAGATGCACAAGCCTTCGGCGAGCTTGTCAGGTCCCACGCGGGGCTGGTCTACGGCATCGCGCGGAGGATGGTGGGCGACCCGGACACCGCGCAGGACGTCAGCCAGGAGGCCTTCGTGAAAGCCTGGCTCAACATCGGACTTCTGCGCGAGAACTCCAGCTTCACGGCATGGATCGCCTCCATCGCCCGCCGGGCGGCTCTGGACCACATACGGAGGCGGAAGCCCGAGGACCCGACGGGCGAGGAGATCGACGAGTTCGGAGTTGACCCGGGGATCCGGGCGGAGGGCGGGAGCATCCTCGAGACCGCCATCCTCGAGCTGCCCGAGAGGGACAGGATGCTCCTGACGCTCTTCTACTTCGGCGACCTGAAGAACTCCGAGATCGCCGAAGCCACTGGAATCCCCGAAGGGAACGTGCGTGTTTATGTACACAGAGCCAGGAGGCGCCTGAGGACGCTCCTGGAAGGAAGAGAAGATGAAGTTCTGCAACAGGTCTGAAGAGGTGCTGGACTATCTGCTGGGCGCCATGGACGCGTCCGGGCGGTCCGGCTTCGAGCAGCATCTGGCCTCGTGCCCGGTGTGCTCCGCCGAGCTGGCGCTCGAGCGCTCGATCGAGGGCCGGCTGCGCACGCCTCCCGTGCCGCCCGAGGAGCTGCAGAGGAGGATCGAGCGGGCGATCGCCGTTCTCACCAGGCCGAGACATCAGAAGCTCTACAGGTTCAAGACCGCTGCCACTGTGGCCGCCGGCTTCGCGGCTTTCATCTCGATTTCCTGGATGGCTGCCCGGATGCTCGACATCACAGTGTCTTCAGGCACACTCGACGGTCTGCTCCAGGGCGTGTCGAAGGTTGCCGCCAATGCCGGAGCCAACGCCGGGACCCTTCTGGTGACTGCGAGCCTCACGGCGGTTGCCGCCGTGGTGGCCGTGTTCCTCCCCGGGGAATAGGGCCGTCCGCCCTGCGCGGGCGGCCTCTCCCCGGGATCACCTCGCGATGTGCGCCCTGAGCTCCGTCAGCTCACGGAAGTGGCGGCGCTCCTGCTCTATCAGGCTCCGCACCCACTTCTGCTGGAGATCCGGCACCATGGCGAGCAGCTCGTCATAGAAGAAGATCGTGTCCATCTCGCGGCGTATGGCGAAGTCCACGGCCGTGAGCAGGCTCGAGAGAGAGCGCCTCTCGTCGGCCAGGCGTGAACTGGAGAAGATGCTCGCGAATCCCTTCAGATCGCGCGCCATCGGGGCGAAGTGCTCGGGGAAGCTGAAGTCGGGGATCTCGTCCAGGAGCTTCTCGAATTCCCTGAGATGACCGTCCTCCTCGGACGCGAGGAAGCCGAACAGCTCTCGCAGCGAGTCGTCCCCGCCGTGCTTCTCCTCCAGCTGCCTGTAGAACGAGGCACCGGCCCTCTCCATCTCCTTTGCGGTTTCCAGGATCTCCCGCGCTTCGGCTATCAACTGTCTCCTCCGCTCCCGAGATCGCTCTCGCCTATCGTGTACGCAGGCGGCATCTGCGGCGTCCACATGACATTCGGGGCGACCGGATAGAGGCGGCCCGCGGCCGAGAGGTCCTCCAACGCCATTATCATGTCGGGGAGCATGGCAAACGGGGCCGCCAGGACGAGCTCGGAGTCCTGGGTGCCGCCGAAGCGCCTGTCGCCCGCGCAGGGAAACCCCACCACGGGCCTGCCCGTTGCCTTCACGAAGCCTATCGCCGAGCACACCGCAGCCTCCGCCACCGTGTCGGCCGCCACCTTCTCTCCGGTCCTGTACACACAGGAGTGGATCAGGCGCATGATCTGCGCCGGATTGGCGTAGAACAGCACCACATCGGGCTCGTAGCCGCAGGCGTCCGCCAGCGGCGCCGCCAGGAGGGCCGCGAACTGCCTTCCGGAATCGCCCAGCTTGAAGGTGTTCTGGAAGAACCTCCGGCCGGCCTCCGCACTCTCGACATACCTGCCGACGCCGGCCGTGCCGTCGAGGTAGGCCTGGGGAGTGGGGATCAGGCCGGTGCAGGCCGCTCCGATGGAGCACACCATGCCCTCGGGCGTCCCCGCCGCCGCCCTTCCCTGGTGGCGCGCCATGGAGATCAGCTGGCAGATGTTGAGCTTGAATGGCAGAGGCTTCTTCGGCACCTCCTCCAGGGTCAGGTACAGCCTGACCGCCACCGGGTTGGTCTGCAGCCTCAGCGATTTCAGGAAGAACTCCGACATCTCCCTGCAGTCCATCATCCGCTCCCTCCGATCGGCGGGCGCCTCACGCGCCCAGGAACCATGTGATCTTCGAGTAGATCGTGAAGCTGGGCGTCCCCGGATCGCCGCTCTCTTCGTCCGGCGGGGCCGTCTCGCCCACCAGGAAGTAGAACATGCTGCCCGGCTTGTACATCCAGCTCAGCAGAAGGTTCGCCCAGTGCTGGTCGGCCGTCGTCGCGCCCGTCAGGCCCCATTCGGAGCGGAAGCGGGCGAACTGCGACGACAACCTCACATGCAGGTCGGGCCCGAACAGGAGGCCGCTCCGGAGCTCCACCGAGCGCCAGTCGGTGTCGCGGTCATCCCAGCCGTCCGCCGACCAGTTGTACCTCCCGGCATCCCCGGTGCGGGCCCAGCTCCCAACGGCCTCGAAGCTGAGGCAGGGCAGGGGGACATAGTCCAGGCTGGTCCACCAGCCGTCTTTCCAGCCGTTGCAGTACTGGCCCTCGTAGTATTCGGCATACAGGCTCACATCGCGCCTCGTGTCGGTGCTCATCCAGGCGTTCCACGCGAAGCCGCCGTCGTACTGCCTGCCGGCGGGCCCCTCGTATCTGTCGTAGTAGGAGCCCTCCCAGGTCGCCCCGCCACCCTGACGGTAGTTCCCCGTCGTCCTGGTGCTGATCCAGGTGGAGATGCCCCGAGAGACGATCAGCCCGTCCGGAGTGTCGGTGTACCAGCAGTAGGCGCCCGGGAACAGCTGCTGGAGGGTGCCTCCGGTGTTGAGCGTGCCCCCCGCCTCCATCCAGCGATCGGTCTCGCCGGTCGATGTCGTGTAGCCGCAGGCGTTGGCGTCGAACTCCTCCTGGATGTGATTCGCGCCGGCGAAGGCGTAGGCCCTGTCTCCGTCGTAGCCTACGGACCCCCTGAACGCATATCCGTCATCGCTCGCGGGATTCGAGGTGCCGGCCGCGGCCCCGCTCACCGAGAGATCGGAGGGGAGGCCGATCCTGAAGTCGAACGCGCCGGCGTACGAGTGCCCGCGGTCGAGGCTGTCGTGCGCGGCTGAGACCACGCTGGTCGCGGAGAGCCCGAGGAACGACCCTGGTCCCAGCTCCTCGACGGCCCTCCCGGCGAAGTAGTTGGACGCCGGTTCAACGACTGAGCCATCCTCCGTCACCTCACCCGTGTATGCGTCGAGCACTCCGATCCTGAGGCCTCCGCCCGCCGTTCCGGTGAGCTTCAGGCCTCCGAGGATGGGGACGATCCCTCCATTCCACGCCGCTGCTCCCACCCTGCGCGAGTAGAAGAGGCTGAAGGGCATGTCGAACAGCTCCGAACCCTCAAGGAAGAAGGGGCGTTTCTCGTCGAGGTAGGTCTGCCAGTGCGAGAGGTTCGCCTCGGCCTCGTCGGCCTCTATCTGCCCGAAGTCAGGGTTCACGGCCAGATCGGCGGTCAGGCTGGGAGTGATCCTGAGTTTCAGGTCGACCCCCGCGTCTCCCCAGGCCCGGCCCCTCCGCCCTTCCGCCAGGCTGTCGAGCCTCGCGGCCCCGTAGGGCCTGAACTCGAATCCGAGGGGGTGAGGCAGGTCGCTCAGACCGGTGAGATCGGTGAAGTCCTCCACCACGATGTCGCCGTCGGCGGGCATCCTCGCGAGGTATCCGCCCTCGTGGGTGCGCGAGATGGAACGCTTCAGATTGATGCCCCAGACCTGCTCCGGGTCGCCGGGGTACCTGAGGCCGGAGAAGGGGATCGCGATCTCGGCGGTCCAGCCCGAATCGCCCTCGGAAGTCGCGCACTCCCAGATCGTGTCCCAGCTCAGGGATGTCCCGCCCACCACGGACTGCCTGGCGTCGTACTGCACGCCCGCCAGGCTCACGCCGAGGATGTAGCAGTTGGCTCCGTCATGGAAGGTGTCGAGCATCACGAGGATCCATTCGGATGGGGCATCCTCGTCCCTCGGTGTGAGGACCCTGCGCATCTCCCCGGGGCGGGAGTCGAGCAGCTCGAAGGCGAAGTACAGCGCCTGGTCGTCATAGGCCACGGCGAACCTGACGGGCTCGGACATGGGGGTGTCGGGCACTGGACGCTGAGCCACGAACAGGCTCTCGGTGAACGCGACCGAGGTCCAGGCCTCGTCGTCGAGCATGCCGTCGATGTCGGGCGGCACCTGGATGCGGACCGCCTCGAGGCCGGCCTGGGCGGCTCCACACAACAGCAACGCCGCAANGGTCCCGAGCATGTCTTTCTCCCCGGCGGATGCCTATCTGGTCAGGACCTTCTCGACCTCTCCGATGTACATGCGATGGTAGTCGAACAGCGGGTAGCAGTCCTGGATCCCGGCCTCGAGGAATCTGGAGGGGTCGAGATCGTGCGTGTAGATCTTCCTGGCGACGATGACCAGGGAGGCCTGCTCGAAGGACACCGCGCCGGTCATGGGCTCGAAGGGGAGAAGGCCGGTTTCCGCGGCCTTGTCCACATCGCGGCCCGAGTGGCTCCCGCAGAACTCCAGCGCCGGCCTGTACTTCTCGTCGAAGAAGCTCAGGGTGAAGCGCTGGGAGCTCTCCATGAAGCTCCGCGTGTGCCTCTGCGGCCTGACGAAGGCGAAACAGACCTTCTTCTTCCAGAGTTCGCCCATGGCGCCCCACGATGCGGTCATGGTGTTCCAGGACGCCGGAGTGCCGGCCGTCACAAGCATCCACCCGTCGGCGATCATCTCGAAGGCGTTGCCCTCTATCTTCTGCGGCTCGATCGTGCGGAAAGCCTCGTCCATCATCCCTCCTTTCCGAATCAGTCCAGGTCGCGGCCCTTGCCCGAGTCGGCGATGTCGACGAGGCCGGGCGGGTACGGGGAGAAGAACGCCTGGGAAGCGAGCCAGGGGGCGTCGAAGCGGGCCAGCCAGGCGCGCAGCACCGCGAGGCATGCCGAAAGAGGCAGCCTGCCTGCCCTGAAGCCCTCCACGGCATCGAGGAACAGGGCCTTCTCCGCGGGCTTCAGCCCGTCCTTGAAGAACCCGAGTGCGTGCAGGAGCACATCCACTACGGCTCCCGGCCTCATCGGTCGTGCGAGGGCGTGCCTCAGACCCTCGCCATACCCCTGGAGGGCGTCCCGGACGGGCAGGCCGGAGGCGAGAAGGCGCCCGAGGCGGCGCTGCTCCTCGCGGTTCATGGCCATGAGCAGCATCTTGAGGCCTGCATGGAACTCCACGAGGGGACCTGTCGTCCCGGCCTGCAGACAGGCCTGCCTCACTCCGCGGAAGGCGGCCAGCGAGAAGATCCTCGTGAGGAAGTGCTCCCGGATCGCGAAGTTCTTCAGCCTGCCCTCGGACTCTACGGGAAGGCCTTCGAGCCTGGAGATGGCCGCCGCGGCGAACAGGCCGGGGGACTTCCCGGTGATGGCTCCCTTCGCATCGCCCCGGGGATGCACCCGGACATCCGAGGTGCCGCAGGAGGGCGAGCGGAACTTGAGGATGGCCCCGTCCACCTCGCCGAGCCCGTCGAGGAACCGTCCTGCGAAGGACTCCATCTCCCGGGTCAGCACCCGTCCGGATGCGGGTTGGAAGAGCTCGACCTCTCCGGCCTCACCTCTGACGAGCCGTATGGGATCACGCGGCACTCCCAGGCCGATCGCCACCTCGGGGCAGACCGGCACGAAATCGACGAAGCTGACAAGGCGGCGGACCAGCTCGTCGCTGATCCTGGCTCCATCCCATCTGCAGGAATCGAACTCCAGGCACCTGCTGCAGAGAAGCCTGGGGCGGACGGATCCGCCCCCGTCCGACGCGGACCTCGCATCCATCGGCGCGGGGAGGGTTCCCAGATCAGCCCTCTCAGATCTCGATCTCGGCCACGCCGGCCCACTGGTGGATCTCGGTGAACGAGTCGGAGCCGCTGCCGTTGGCCATGATGATGGAGCAGCTCGATCCCGGGACTATCGCGCCGTCGTATTCGTCACCCGAGGCGAGAGGGATCGTGAAGTCGATGGTGGTGCGGCCGCCGGCCTCGCTGCCGAAGGCGTTGGCGACGTCGTCGGTGCCGCCGAGTGAGACATCGGAGGCGTGCGAGGTGAACGCAGTTCCGAAGTCGTCGCGTATGGAGACCGCTCCGGCGCTCACATAGCCGATGACGATCTGCGCGTCCTTCATGGCGCCGGCGGAATTGAAGCCCACGGCGACCCAGCCCGTGGTCGGGGCGGACATGCTGACATGGAGGAGGTCGTCGTCCACGGCCCAGGACAGGCGGTAGCCCTCCTGCTCGATGGAGTCGTCCCAGGTGACCGAGGAGGCGCCCTGAGCAGCGGCAGCAGGCTCGGCGGCAGCTTCTGCGGCCTGCTCGGGCTTTGTGGGGCGGGCGCTCTCGGCCTGTCCGCAGGCGGTCGAGAGGGTCAGCGCGACGAATGTGTCGACCAGGATCGAAGCTTTCATTGCAGTCCTTCCGGGTGTCTCGTCCGCCGGTATTATGCCTTGCCCGGACCCCTTGACCATTCCCTCCGCCGGAGTTTGCTTTCGATGTTATGGAAAAAAGGCCGAACCCGGTTCCCGATTCGATGCCGCTCGATATGCTGGACAGGCTTTTCGAGTGCGCGTATGCCGTCGATGCCGACAGGCGGATCGTCTATTGGAACAAGGCCGCCGAGGCCCTGACGGGCTACCCTGCAGGCACCGTCCTGGGGACCAAGTGCAGCGACAACATCCTGGTTCACGTGGACAAGGACGGGAGACCGCTCTGCACGAACAACTGCCCGCTCTCGGACAGCATGCAGAGCCTCTGCCGGAACGAGGCCACGGTCTACCTGCAGCACGCCCACGGACACCGCGTGCTGGTGAACATCAGGACGGTCCCCACGGTCGAGGGTGACGGATCCGTATGGGGCCTGGAGTTGTTCGAGGAGGCCGGCGAGGTTGCGGACATGAGGTCGCGGATGGCCGATCTCGAGCGTCTGGCTCTGCTCGACGCCCTCACCGGGGCAGGCAACAGGAGGCTCGCCGACCTTGCCATGCACTCCAGGCACTCGGCCCTCCTGAGACTGGGCAGCGGGTATTCCGTGGCCATGATCGACCTCGACAACCTCAAGCTGATGAACGACGAGTTCGGGCACGACGCTGGAGACCTGGCCCTGAAATCCTCGGCGCGGTCGATGCTCAACACCCTCAGGGCGAGCGACATCCTCAGCCGCTGGGGAGGGGACGAGTTCCTCCTCGTGCTCGAAGGCGCCGACCTCGATGAGGCCATGAAGGCGATGGAGAGGATGAGGGCGCTTGTCGAGTCCTCGAGCGTCGAGGTCGGGGAAGGCATCCGCATCGGCCTCACGGTCTCCGCAGGAGTCACCCAGGCCAGGCCCTCGGAAACCGCCGATGAAGTCGTCACACGCGCCGACCGCCTCCTCTACGACGCGAAACGGGCGGGGAGGAACAGGATCGCCGCGGGATGAAACCAGACGGGATGGACAGATGGAACTGAGCACGAAGCCTCTCGCGGGAATGAGGCAGCTCTACCCCGCCGACATGCGGGTCGAGGAGTACATCGAGGGGAAGGTCAGGGAGGCCGGCCGCTCATACGGCTTCGAGGAGTACGACTGCCCGACGCTGGAGCCCATGGAGCTGTTCCTCGCCAAGTCCGGCAGCGAGCTGGTGCTCGAGCAGAGCTACAGGCTCACGGACAGGGGAGGGCGGGAGCTGCTGTTGCGTCCGGAGCTGACGCCGAGCCTCGCCCGGATGATAGCCGGGGCCGGCGAGCTGCACCTCCCCATACGCTGGATGGCCTTTCCCATCTGCTTCCGCTACGAGCGCCCGCAGCGCGGCAGGGTCAGGGAGTTCAAGCAGTTCAACTGTGACATCCTCGGCGTGCCGGACATCGCGGCCGACGTGGAGGTCGTCCTGGTGCTCGACAGGATCATGAAGTCCCTGGGGGCGGCGCCCGGGACATATGCCGTGAGGTACAGCAACAGGCGGCTCGCGTCGGAGCTGCTTCTCGCTCTGGGCGTGCCGGCCGAGCTTCATCAGACGGCCTTCACGGTGCTCGACAGGAAGAGCAAGATGAGCCAGGAGGACTGGGACGCCTGGGCTGCGGACAGGATCGGCCCCCATGCCGGTGCCGTGGCCGAGGCGTCGGGCTTCACGGACCTCGACGATCTCAGGCTCGGGAACCTGCTGAAGGGCTCGGGCGCCCTTGCGGAGACGGTGGAGTTCAAGGACTCGCTCTCGGCGGCAGGAGTGACGAGCGCCTCCTTCGACGCCGGGGTGGTGCGCGGCCTCGACTACTACACCGGCATGGTGTTCGAGCTGCTGGACACGGGCGGCGAGAACCGCAGGGCGATCTGCGGAGGGGGAAGATACGACAACCTCGTCGGCCTCTTCGGCGGGAGGCCGATGACCGGCGTCGGGTTCGGCCTGGGGCTGCTCACGCTGCGCCTCTTCCTCGAGACATACGGGCTCGTCCCGGCCGGGGTCGCCTCGGGAACTCCCNCCGACGTCTTCGTCGCCGTGTTCTCGAAGGCCGAGAGAGAGGCCGCCTTCGCCTTCGCCGAGGGTCTCAGGGCCCGCGGCCTTCGCGTGGAGATGGACCTCGACTGCAGGAACCTCGGCAGGCAGTTCAAGGCGGCGGCGAGGACGGGCGTCCCCTGGGTCGCCGTGATAGGTCCCGAGGAGGCCGCCGCTGGCAGGGTCGCACTGAAGGACATGGGTGCAGGGGGCCAGACGACCATTTCCATGGAGGAGGCCGGGGAGTTCCTTGAAAGGCATCGCCCGAGCTGAGTTCCTGAAGAGGAGCATCGGCGCCCGCACGGCCGTTCCGGCCTGTGGATTCCTGATAGCCGGGCTCGTCTCGGTCGCCCTGCCGCATCCCGTGCCCGATCTCGCAGGGATTCTGGCCATCGCGCTGGCAGCTCTCGCCTACTTCACGGCCGAGTCCCTGCCCCGCGAGTTCTCGCTGGCCCCCAGGCTGATCGCCCTGCTGATCTCCACNGGACTCGCCGCGCTGATCTCCGCAGGCACNGGCCCGAGCAGCCTGCTGCTGCCTCCCGCCGCGGCCGTGCTGCTCGTCTCCCTCCTGCTGCAGGGATCCCTTGTGCTCACCGAGCGCGGCCCGCTGACACTCAGGGCATTCCGCCTCCTCGTCATCACCATACTCCTGGGCAGTGCCGTGCCGGCCGTCGGCCTGAGCTTCAGGACCGTCTCGATCCCTCTCGGCGGCATGAGCGCCGATCCGGTCGAGTTCGATCCCTATATCTCCCTTCTGACCCTGCTCGCCATCCTCAACGGGTTCAGGGCGAGATGGGTGCACTACCTGGACCTGAAGGGGAAGGTCATCTGCATCGCGGGATGCATCATCGCGGTCAACCTGCTGCAGATAGCAACCAGATCGCTCTCCCCGGCCATGGAGGGGTCCCCCGTCCTGGGCACCCTCGCCCACTCGTGCGCCTATTCCCTCCAGGTCGGCGCCGTGGTCGGGCTCATCGTCCTCCTGCTGAGCCTGCCCTCGGCCAGGCTGGTCGACAGGAGGGCGAGGGAGCTCCGGAGCCTTCAGGAGATGGGGTCGGTGCTCCTCGAATCCACGCAGCTCCCGGAGATCTGCTCGCGGGCGGCGAAGCTCTGCCGGAAGCTCACGGGAGCGGACACCGCCTGGGTGGAGATAGACGACGGGAACGGGTCCTCGCACATCGCCGCGTCGAGCGGCACGAACCTGCTGGGCGAGGGCATACCGGGGACCGGGCTCTCGGGATGGCTCGAAGCCAGATATCCCATGACTGCGGGCTCGACGATCCTCAGCAGCGTCCCCAGGAGCTTCCCCCTCGAGAACTCCTCTGCCGGAGGGCTGAGGATCGGGTCGCTGGCCGCCGCTCCCCTCGCCGCAGGGGGGAGCCGGATGGGGATGCTCTTCGCCGCCCGCGCGGCGAGGTTCGGGTTCCTCGACGAGTCCAAGCCCGTCTTCGAGGCTTTCGCCGCGCAGGTTTCCGCGGCCATCCGCAACTCGCATCTCCTGAAGGCGGGGATCGAGCGCGAGAGGATCATGGAGGAGCTCGCGCTCGCCCGCTCGATACAGCAGGGGCTGCTCCCGCAGGCGCCGCCTGCCGTGGAGGGGCTCGACCTCGCAGGAGTCAACTACGCGAGCACTGAGGTCGGAGGGGACTACTTCGATCTCCTGTGCACCAGCTCGAAGGGCCTTGCCTTTGCGATCGCCGACGTGGCGGGCAAGGGCGCTCCGGCCGCCCTCCTGATGGCGGCGGTGCAGGCCGGGCTCCACTCCCTCCTGGACACTCCCGGCACGCCCGCGGACATCGCGAAGCGCCTCAACCGCTTCCTCTGCGGGAAGTCGCCGGGAGACAAGTTCGTCACCTTCTTCCTCGGATTCATCGACCCCGGGACCGGCGCGTTCGCATACTGCAACGCAGGACACGATCCTCCGCTGCTCGTGCGGTCCGGAGGCGAGGTGGAGGAACTATCCGAGGGCGGGCTTGTTCTTGGAGTGCTCGAAGAGGCAGAGTATGAGTCCGGGTACGGCCGCCTGGGCGAGGGCGATCTCGTTCTGCTCTATACCGACGGAGTGACGGAGACGCTGCTGGACGGCACCGGACCGGAGTTCGGAAGAGACCGGGTGGCGAGGTGCGTCGCCGAGAGCATAGGCCTTCCCGCCTCCGAGGTCCTTTCCCGCCTTCTCCGGAGGGTGGAGGACTATAGGGGCGATGCAGGCCAGCACGATGATCTGACGCTTGTGGTTGTCAGAAAGCGGCCGGAGGGCTGAACGCCTGCAGGAGGTGGGACATGGAACTCAGAGGATCGAAGACAGAGAAGAACCTGATGAAGGCCTTTGCCGGAGAGTCCCAGGCGCGCAACAGGTACACCTACTACGCATCTGCGGCCCGCAAGGAGGGCTACGAGCAGATCGGCGCCGTGTTCGAGGAGACCGCCAACCAGGAGAAGGAGCACGCCAAGCGCTTCTTCGGCTTNATGCAGGGTGGAGAGATAGAGATCACGGCATCCTTCCCCGCGGGCCCGGTGGGAAGCACGCTCGAGAACCTCAGGGCCGCGGCCCAGGGCGAGAAGTACGAGTACACCGAGATGTATCCCGGCTTCGTCCAGACGGCCCTGGAAGAGGGCTTCTCAGCCATCGCCGCGGTCTTCCAGAACATCGGCGTGGCAGAGACCTATCACGGCAGCCGGTATACCGCCCTGGCGGACACGCTCGCNAGGCAGGAGGTATTCCGCAAGCCGGCTCCGGTGAGATGGCGCTGCCGCAACTGCGGCTTCACCCACGAAGGGGTCGAGCCTCCCCAGAGCTGCCCGGCCTGCGCGCATCCCATGGCCTTTTTCGAGGTCCTGTCCTAGTCTGCGGCCCCAGGCGACCCTCCTCCAGGAAGGAGAGACAGAGATGGCCGAGTTTCATGCGATCTACAAGTGCGAGATCTGCGGGAACATTGTCGAGGTACTGTTCGCGGGAGGCGGAGATCTGGTCTGCTGCGGGCAGCCCATGAAGCAGATGCCGGAGCAGACGGCCGACTCCACCCTCGAGAAGCACGTGCCGGTGATCGAGCGCGTCGAGGGCGGCTACCAGGTCAAGGTGGGCAGCGTTCCCCATCCGATGCTCGAGAACCACTTCATACAGTGGATCGAGCTCGAGGCCGACGGCAGGGTGTGCAAGAAGTTCCTGGCCCCCGGAATCGAAGCCGCGGCGTTCTTCCCCGGCCCCGAGGCCCGGACGCTGAAGGCACGCGAATTCTGCAACATACATGGACTGTGGAGGGCGTGATGATAGACAAGAAGATGCAGAAGGCCCTCGGCGACCAGATCAATGCCGAGATGTATTCATTCTACCTGTACCTCTCCATGTCCGCGTGGTTCGAATCAGTGAACCTGCACGGATTCGCGCACTGGATGAAGATCCAGAGCCGCGAGGAGATGGCCCATGCCATGAAGATCTACGACTTCGTCATCGAGAGGGGCGGCAGGCCGGACTTCGCCGCCATAGAGAAGCCCGCGGCCACATGGACCACTCCGCTGGCGGCGTTCCAGGCGGCGTACAAGCACGAGCTGGTCATCACGGCGAGCATCTACAAGCTGGCCGAGCTCGCAGCGGCGATCAAGGACCACGCCACCGCGAGCTTCCTGAAGTGGTTCATCGACGAGCAGGTCGAAGAGGAAGCCAATTCCGACGCGGTCGTGCAGAAGCTGCGCCTCGCAGGCGACGCCACCGGAGCGCTCTTCATGATCGACCGCGAGCTGGCCGCCAGGGGCTGAGATCTCCCCGGGGGGGAGGGCGACCTCCCTCCCCGGTTTCTTGACGGAGGCGGGCCGTTGAAGAGCTACCCCGAGTTCATNCGGGAGAGGGACGACCTCAACCGCACGGTCATGGATTATGCCGACACCGTGATCAAGAGGCTCTACAGCCTNGACGCCGTGGCCTTCAGGGACGGAGAGCTCGACACCGCGACCAAGGACCTCATCGCGCTCGCTGTCTCGCTCGCCCTCCGTTGCGACGACTGCGTCCTCTACCACCTCGGCCGCTGCGCCGAGCTTTCGGTGCCCACTGGCAGGGTGATCGAGGCCCTCGGCATCGCTTCTCTCATCGGGGGCTCCATAACCATCCCGCACCTCCGCAGGGCGATCGGCGCCTGGCACGACATCCTGTCCAGGATCGCCGGGAACGACTTCGAGCGGCTCGAGGCCGGAGCGATCTCGGCCATGACCATGGCGGAGGGCGGGGTATTCGAGTCGCTCCAGGCTCTGTGCGACTTCCTGAAGGCATCAGTGGACAGGTACGGCTGGGTCGGNTTCTACCTGGTCGACCAGGGCAGGCAGCGCGACCTGGTGCTGGGCCCCTATGCGGGCGAGCCCACCGAGCACACGAGGATATCGTTCGGCCAGGGCGTCTGCGGAATGGCTGCGGCAGAGGGGAAGACCTTCGTGGTCCCCGACGTGTCGGTCGAGTCGAACTACCTCTCCTGCAGCCCGCTCGTCTCGTCCGAGATCGTGATCCCCGTCTGGCACGGGGGGATCCTGGTGGGCGAGCTCGACATCGACTCGCACATGAAGGACGCGTTCTGCAACCGCCACAGGACATTCCTGGAGCGCGTGGCGATACACGCCGCGCCGCTCGTCGGCGAGGCATCCGCTGCCAGGAGCGGGAAGTGAACGGGGAGGGCAAAGTGCGCGGGGGCTTCAAGGCGGTCCCGGTGACGGACAGGATCTTCTGGGTCGGCGCGATCGACTGGGAGCTTCGAGACTTCCACGGCTACTCCACGTCGAGGGGCTCCACCTACAACGCCTACCTCGTGCTCGGCGAGGGCAACATCCTCTTCGACGCGGTGAAGGAGCCGTTCTTCGACGAGATGATGGCCAGGATCGCCTCGGTGGTGGATCCCTCCTCGATCAGGGCCGTCGTCTCCAACCATGCCGAGATGGACCACACGGGCTCGCTGGCGAGGCTGTTCGAAGCCGCCGGCCCCGCGCAGGTGCTGGCTTCCGCCTCGGGTGTGCGCAACCTGGATCTCCAGATGGGCTTCCATCCCGCTGCGCTGTCCGCCGTGGGCGACGGCCTGACCGCGAGCGTCTGCGGACTCGACCTGACGTTCATCGAGACGAAGATGCTCCACTGGCCGGACAGCATGTTCACATTCCTCCCGTCCATGAACACGCTGGTCTCGCAGGACGCCTTCGGGATGCATCTCGCCACGCCGGANCTCTTCGCCTTCGAGAACGACCCNGCGATCCTGCTGGCAGAGGCCGCCCGCTATTACGCCAACATCATCATGCCGTATTCGCCGCTGGTCCTGAAGCTGCTCGACAGGGCGGCCTCCATCGGTCTCGATCCCGACCTCGTGCTGCCCGACCACGGCCCGGTCTGGAAGAAGGGGACCTCCATGCCGCCGTCCTGGATATTCGGGCGCTATGCGCACTGGGCCTCGATGAAGCCGACGGACAAGGCGGTCATCGTCTACGACACCATGTGGCACGCCACCGAGAAGATGGCCCACGCAATAGCCGACGGCGTCTCGGCCGGNGGAGCGGTCCCCCGCGTCCACCCCATGAAATCGAGCCACAGGAGCGACATAGCTGCGGACCTGCTGGAGGCGGGCGCTCTCGTGGCGGGCTCGCCCACCATCAACAACGGCCTGTTCCCCACGCTCTCGGACATCTGCACGTACCTGAAGGGTCTCAGGAGGCCCGATCTGGTCGGTTCCGCGTTCGGCTCCTACGGCTGGAGCGGAGAGTCAGTGAAGGTCCTGTCCGAGCTGCTCGCGGGCATGAAGGTGACCCAGGTGGGCGAGAACATCGGCATCCAGTTCGGACCTGACGCCGCACAGCTCGACAGGTGCCGCGCGCAGGGCCTCGCCATCGCAGCGGCCATATCGGGGGCCCGGGGCTGAACACTCCTCGGGGCGCCCGGCGCATCCTTCCGCGATTCGGGCCGTTCACCCCGGAGTCGGTCGGCCTCGTCGTCATCGCGCTGGCGCTGACAGCCTCCCTTGTGCTGGACGCCTTCGGGCCGGTCCTGGGCGGCATGGCCGGGCTCTGCGTGCTCTTCCTTACTCTCGGCTCGCCGCTCCGCACGATCCTCCTGTCCCTGGGTCTCATGGTCGCCTTCACCGTCGGGGAGCTCTCCGCCGTCTCCCTGGGAGTCTCGTTCATCGCCTTCAGAGTCGACGAGATCGTCCTCGTCTGGTTCGTCCTCCTCTGGCTCGTCGCGGTGGCCGACGGAAAGGCGGGTCCTGCGCCCAGGGGCATCCTTCCGGCTCTCATAATCCTCTTCACGATCGACTCTGCCTTCGGGGCATTCCGCGGGGTGGCCGCAGGCTCCGAGGGGGGCGACATCTGGTCGCTCCGGACCTTCTTCGGATACGCCGCCTTCTTCCCGCTCTGCTGGGTCGCCTCGGACCCGGGCGACAGGGACAGGATGATGAAGGCGCTCTTCGCGTGCGCGGCCCTTGCCGGCGTGATCCTGTTCATGAAGGGGTTGCTGGGAGTCGGTGAAGGTGTCTACTACATGACCCTCAGCGGCCTGCGGATCGGCTCGCGCCAGCCCAACGCCATAGCGGCACTGATGCTGATGCTTGTGGCGCGCATATGGAAGGCCCCGGTGAAGCCCCCTCTGGCGCTCGCNGTCCCCGCGCTCGTGGCCATGGCCGTGGCCATCATACTCTCGCAGACCCGCGCGCTNTGGGGAGGCATCATGCTGGCTCTGGCCTCCGCCTGGCTGCTCGATCTCTTCCGGAAGGAGGAGGGGCCCGGCAAGGGCAGGCGCCTGGTGCTTTCCCTGACACTCATCGCCGTGCTGACCATACTCGCGGTCATCGCAGTCTCCGCGCTTGGGCTGCTCTCCACGGCGGAGATGGCCGCGAGGGTAGAAGGGGACCAGCAGACCTATCCGATCGATCCCTCGCTGTTGTCGAGGCTCCTGTCCTGGGCTGCCATCCTGAGCGTGCTCGGGGGGCCTGGCCTTCTTCTCGGCAACGGCCTGGGCGCGACGATCATCTACTACAAGCCCGAGTACGAGGAGCTGAGGCGGATGTTCTTCGTCGACGGCGCGTTCTGGCAGACTCTGCTCGACCTGGGCCTGGTGGGCGTCGTCCTCCTTGCCTCCATGTGGATCTTCGCCATCGTCTCATCGGCGAAGCTCTACCTGAAGACCCGCGACAGGACCCGGGCCGCGACGGCACTCGGCCTCTTCTGCGCATTCCTGGTCCTGATGGTGGCGGCGCAGCTCAGCTCGGTCATCACCAACTACAACTACACAGTCCTGTGGGCCCTCTTCATGGCGTTCCTCCACCTCGAATGGAGAGCGGAGCGCAGCTTGTCCGCTGCGGATCGTTGAATTATCCTTCCGATTCCGTCCGCACAGGGTCAGATCCGCATTCCGGGAAAGGCTGGAGGCCGTCCTAATGAAGATCCTCGTCATCAACAGCGGCAGCTCATCGATCAAGTTCCGTCTCATGGAGAGCTCCACGGGCGGGAGCCTCGCCAACGGGCTGCTCGAGCGCGTCGGCCTGGAGCAGGGCAGGATGGAGTACAGGCTCGGCTCCGGGGACAAGGTATCCGACGAGCTGCCCATCCCCAACCATTCCATCGGCCTCTCCCTCCTCCTCGAGAGGCTGCAGGATCCAGTGCAGGGAGCCGTCCGCTCGCTGTCCGAGATCGGCGCAGTGGGCCACAGGGTGGTCCATGGAGGCGAGAAGTTCACGGCCTCGATCCTGATCGGCCCCGAGGTGATAGCCCAGCTCGAGGAGTGCAGCGCCATGGCGCCGCTCCACAATCCGCCCAATCTGCTGGGGATCCGGGCGCCATGGAGCTCCTCCCCGGAGTGCCCAACGTCGCCGTTTTCGACACGGCCTTCCATCAGACCATGCCGCCGGTAGCCTATGTGTACCCTCTGCCGTGGGACGTGTACGAGACCCGCAGGATGCGCAGGTACGGCTTCCACGGCACGAGCCACCAGTTCGTGGCGCTGAGGACGGCCGAGATTCTGGGCAGGCCCCTGGAAGAGATCAACACGGTGGTCTGCCACCTCGGGAACGGCAGCAGCATCACGGCCGTGAAGGGCGGCCGCAGCATCGACACCAGCCTGGGCTACGGCACGATGTGCGGCGTGATGATGGGCACCAGGTCGGGCGACGTCGATCCGGCAGTGCTCATCGACCTCATGGAGGCCGACGGCATGACGCCCGCCCAGGTCAAGGACATGGTCTACAAGAAGAGCGGCCTTCTCGGCATATCAGGCGTCTCCAGCGACATGCGCGATGTCGAGGCCGCGGCCGACGCGGGCAGCCCGAGAGCCCGCCTCGCACTCGAGCTGTTCGCCGACAAGGTGCGGAAGTACATCGGCGCCTACGCGGTCACACTCGGCAGGCTCGACGCCATCGCGTTCACCGCCGGGATCGGCGAGAACGGCCCCGAGATGCGCGAGATGATCTGCGCCGGACTCGAAGTCCTCGGCGCCTCCATCGATCCGGTGGCCAACAAGGTCCGCGGTCAGGAGAAGGTCGTCTCGACCCCGGAGAGCCGCGTTAAGATACTCGTGGTTCCCACCAACGAAGAGCTGATGATCGCGAGGGAGACCGAGCGGATCCTCGCCTAGAGGCCGCCGGCTCCGGATCTAGTGCCCCGCCAGGAGGCCGTCCCTCCTGGCGCGGGCCAGGGCCCAGCGATAACTCAGGATCCCCGCGGGGATGCTCAGCACGCAGAAGATCCCCAGCACCAGCAGCTGGTCGCCCAGCCCGGACAGCGGCGTGCCCGCGAGAAGGGCCCTCCTCATCCCCTCGAGCGAGGATGTCAGGGGCAGCACGGCCGACACCGGCCTGAGCCAGTCCGGCAGCACGGTCACGGGATAGTAGACTCCGCCCAGCAGCATCGAGGCGCTTCCGTAGAGCCAGCGAACGGGGTTTCCCTGCCTGTAGACGAGCATGAAGCTGCCCGCCACCGCTCCGGTGCCCGCGAACGCGGCGATGCTCAGGAAGAGGANCACAATCGCCGAGAGCAGGTTGGCGCCCGAGAGGTCGAGCCCGAAGAGGAACACCGCCAGCACGAGGTAGAGGGCCACGCGCCAGGAAGTCTGGAGCAACTGCCAGAGGATGCTCCCCGCGGCCAGCACGGGCAGGGGCGTTGATGTAGCCGCCGCAGCCTCGAGCGTTCCGAGGACCTGCTCGGCGCGGAAGGATCCGGCCATGGCGTCGAGGCTCAGCCCGAGGTATCCCTGGAAGGCTATGCCGATGAGGACGAAGGAGAAGAAGTCCCCCCCGTACGCGGCGAGCAGGCCCGAGGCTCCGCCGCCAACGAACTTCGCCAGGAGATAGAACATGAGGACCGCCGCGAAGGTGCTCCCAGCGCCTGCCACGAANGTAAGGCGGTAGCTCGCGGCCAGGTGGAACTCCTTCGAGGCCACCGCCAGGAGCCGCCTGATCATCCTGCCTCCCCCGGACCCGCCAGGAGACCTTCGCACAGCTCCAGCCGGCTTTCAGGGAGGCTGCCGCAGTCAGCGGCCGAGGGGCCCGCGATGAGTATGGCCGCACCTTCGCTCGCGATCTCCCGCAGCATCTCCTCCACAGAGGGGAGGACATCGCAGTCGAGGCTCCTGAAGGGCTCGTCGAGGAGGAGCAGCCGGGGGCGGGCGACTACAGCCCTGGCCAGCGCAAGCCTCTGCCTGTACCCCGCGGAGAGCGCCTCGACCGGCGTTTCCAGCACCTCGGAGAGGCCGGTTCCCTCGCATGCCCGTTCGATGCCGGAGGCCAGCTTCCTGCCATGAAGGCCCTGCAGCGCTCCGAAGTATGCCAGGTTGCGCCTGGCGCTCAGCCTCCAGTAGAAGCTCCTCTCGCCCCCGAGCGCGAGCCCGGTGATCGACGCCGTGGCCGTGTGCTGCGATGCAGGATCGAGCCCTGCGACCCTGACCAGCCCATCGTCCGGCGTGAGCAGACCCGCGAGGAGGCGGATCATGGTGGTCTTGCCGCTCCCGTTGGAGCCCGTCAGGGCGGTCACCGTGCCCCGGCGGAGTGCGAAAGTCACGCCCCCGAGCACCTGCCGTCGTCGCCGCCTCCCGAACAGCCTGCGCCCGGGCAGGCACTCCGGGAAGCTCTTCGTGACTCCGGAGAGGGAAGCGGCATCGGCCGCTTCAGGCATCTTCACCGCGGTTCNTCCTGACGTCGGCCGCGATGAGGTCCTCGAGGAGATGCCTCGTGTGGGAGGAGGTGTCCGCGAGGGAGGCGACCATCAGGAGCAGCAGCCCGAGGACCACGAGGAACAGGCCTGCGATCGCGACGCCCTTGAAGGGGGTTATCAGCGAAACGAGCAGCCATCGGACGAAGACGAAGATCTCCATCGCCAGGCCGGCGAGAATNAGCAGCAGGCCCGGCAGGCCGTAGAAGCGCCAGGGCATGTGGTCATGGGCGGCCGAGTACATGGCCCCCAGCGAGAGTGCGGCATACCGCCAGAGATTCGAGGAGATGCGCGACTTCCCGTGCTCACGGGAGGGGCGGACGGGGAGGGGCACCTCGAGGATGTCAAGACCCTTCCAGGCCAGGTCGATCAGCGCCTCCTGGGTNTAGGTGAACCTGCTGAACGAGCTGATCTGCTCGAGGGCCAGGGGGCCNTAGGCCCTGAAGCCGCAGGTGGCGTCGTGGATGCGCAGGCCGCAGAGGGAGCTCACGGTTGACGCGACCAGCCTGTTGCCGAGCCTCTTGACCAGCGGGAAGGAGCTGCCCGAGGACAGGAACCTGCTGCAGGTGACCACATCGGCCCGGCCCGAGACGATGGGCTCGACCAGGGAGGGAATGTCGGCGGCGTCGAACTGGCCGTCGGCGTCGATCGTCACGAGGATGGTATGGCCGCCGGCCCTCGCGGCACCCAGGGATGTGCGGAAGCTGGCCCCGAGACCACGGTTCCTCCGGTGGCAGATGACCCTGGCACCCGCGGCGGCGGCTTCGGCGGCGGTGGAGTCATGCGAGCCGTCATCTACGACGAGCACATCCACCCTGTTCACGCCCGGGATGCTGCGGGGAACCCTGCCGACGACGGTCGCGACGGTCTTCGACTCGTCGAGCGCAGGTATGCCTACGAGCAGCCTGTGTTCCATGGGCAGCAAGCTAACCCCGGGACGGCCCGGCTGCAAGGCCGGGTGAGCTTGCTGCGGGGTTCCCCGTGTGTTCTCTTACGCTCATGGGGCAGTTCTCGGTGGCCTTCGTTCAGCTCCTTGCCCTCTTCCTCGCCTTCGAGGGGGCGGGCGGCGCGGTGGCCGGCCGCAGCCCCGTGCCGGTGCGGCTGGGCGCCGGAATCCTCGTCATATGCACTATTACCGGCATCCTCGGGTGGGCCGGCCTGCTGACCCCTGTCATGCTGTGGGCCGTGCTCGGGCTCTCCGTCGCCTCGTTGCTGATGAATCGCAGGAGCCCGCATGGCAGGGGCCTGATCCTGGTCCTCGCGGCGGCCCTCGTCCTCCTGCCCCTGGCCGGAATGCCCCCCGTGGCTCGCGACGCCATGAACCACCATCTCTACCTCCCGAGGCTCTGGCTCGAATCCGGCGCAATCTACAGGCCGGGATGGGCCCGCTTCTTCTCCTATCCGTATCTCGTCGAGCTGCTTTACGCGCTGACGGGAGGGACCATCGGCTTCAGGGCGGCGGGAACCGTCAGCCTGGCGGGCTTCCTGTGCTCGCTCGCGGCCCTGGTGGAGGGGGGCGGGGAGAGGCGGAGGGGAGACGGCATACTCGCCGCTCTCATCCTGCTGAGCATCCCCGAGGCATTCCGCAACGCCACCTGGGCATATGCCGACTCCTTCCTGGTCCTCTTCTCCGTGCTGGCCTTCGTCGAGCTGACCTCCGGCCAGGGCAGGCCGGCAAGGGCGGCCGTGTGGGCAGCGGCGGCCGCCGCCTGCAAGTACAACGGGCTGGTCGTCGCTGCGGTGGTCGCAGCAGCCCTGCCCCTGCGCTTCAGACTGAGCCCCGGGCGCCTGGCGGCCTGCTGGGGTCTCATCCTCCTGCTGTGCCTCCCCTGGGCCGTCCCCAACCTGGTGGAGCACTCGAATCCGGTCTACCCTCTCCTCAGTGGCTTGTTCGGGACGGCGAGGGAGCTTGCGCCCCAGTCGCAGCAGCTCATCGACGACTACGGACGATTCGTTTCCGCAGTGGACGGACCGCTCGGTTATGTGATGCTTCCGCTGAGGGTATCGCTGGGCGGCAGGTGGGACGATCCGCGCAGCTTCGACGGCGCCTCGGGACCCCTCCTGCTGGCAGGCACTCTCCTGTTCCTGATGCTGGGCAGGAATCGGCGCAGGATCGTCATCCCGGCTGCGGTGATAATCCTCTCCATCGTGTTCATGGGGCATTCCATCAGGACTAGGTATCTGCTGCCCGGCCTGGCGATGCTGTGCCTGCCGGCCGCGGAGGGCCTGGGCGAGGCCTTNTCCCGGCGCGGCTTCGCGGGGATCGCTGCGAAGGTGATGGCGGCCGTGTGTCTCGGCTGGAGCGCATCCTGGCTCGTCAGGCTGTACGCCGCAGAGAAGCCCTGGGAGGCGGGGGAGGAGGATTTCCTGCAGAGCCGTCTGCCCTACATGGGATTCTACGAGATCTGTGACAGCGTGCTCGAGGACGACGACACGACCCTGTTCGTGAACATGGGAAACAGGGCCTTCTACTTCCCCGCGCCCGTGATCTTCGAGGAGTCCAGATTCCCCATCCCGTTGCTCGACAGGATCTACCGGGGCATGAGCGCCGACTCGATAGCGGCCGATCTCCGGATGTCAGGAGTTAGATACATAGCCGCTGAGATGGATGTATCGCAGATCAACCTCTCCGAGGCGCTGGACGATTCGGATTTCGCGGTGTGGAGGGATTTCGCCACGAACAGGCTGGAGCCCGTGGCCTCGGAGGGGCCCTACATCCTCTTCAGGCTGGATGCAGAGAAGGCGTCGAGCACCCTTCGCAAGAGCTCGCCCTCGTCGGAGACATTGGTGAAGTCGACCGGGATGGAAGATAATGCGTCGATGTAGGCTCTTATGATGGCGGCCTTGGTGATGCGCTGCCTGCGATGGTGCCTGTCTCGGTTCTGGGAGATGGTGCGGACGATACGGGTAAGGACCTCCTCCTGGTCCGGACGCACCGGCACGGTGAGGCGGACGCTCGCGAGATCGTCTTCCGCAAGATCAACCAAACTGCTTACTATTCCAGCATTTCTCTTTGGAGCCATATCTGACCTCCGGGCAAAACATATCCGGCGAAGGAATCGCGTCAAGCCATCTATGAAATTGCGTAGTTCTGAAATTGGGGTATTGACGCCAGTGCAGGTCGTACTTAAACTTGAATTCGTGCAGGAGGGCACAGAAAGTGTCATTCTGCTCGAGCGAGCGGACTGACACGCGAATAAAGCGGTTGGAGGCGAAATGGCGATGGGCTTCGGCAGTTCGGTCAAGTCGGCCGTCGGCCTCGATATCGGCAGCCACTCCATCAAGGTCGTCGAACTAGTCCGGGCCGGCAAGTCCGTAAAGCTGGCGCGGTACGCGATCCTGGAGCTGGCTCCCGGTACGGTGGTTGACGGCGAGATCGTCAACAGGGAGCATGTCAACGCATCCATCCGCGATGCGCTGCGCAATGCGGGAATAAAGCCGAAGACGGTCTACTCCGCCGTGTCGGGCAGGAGCGTCATCGTACGGCGCATCCCGATGGAGAAGATGGCCGAGGAGGAAGCCCGCCAGGCCATCCACTGGGAGGCCGAGCAGCACATCCCCTTCCGCATCGACGAAGTCAGCATCGACTTCAAGATCATCAACCCCGAGCTCGCTCCGGGTCAGATGGAGGTTCTGCTCGTCGCCGCCAAGAAGGAGGCNGTCGAGCTCCACAAGGGCCTCCTCCAGGGAGCCGGGATCCGGCCCACGGCCATCGAGCTCGAGCAGTTNGCCCTCCAGAGAACCTACGANTTCTCCTACAGGCCCTCTGGCGACGAATGCGTGACCATCCTCAACATCGGGGCCGAGGTCACGAACATGGTCGTGGTGAAGGGAGGCCTCCCGAGCTTCAACCGCGACCTCTCGATCGGCGGCAGCAGGTTCATCGAGGCTCTCCAGAGATCGATGGGCCTCGACTATGAAACCTCCGAGAAGGTGCTCCGCGGCGAGCTTCCCGAAGGGGTTTCCGCCGACGAGGTACGCTCGGCTCTCAGCTATGTGATCGAGGAGCTCTCGACGAGCGTCAGGCGCTCCTTCATCTCGTTCCAGGCATCGGGCGAGAGCACCCGGATCGACCGCATGTACATCAGCGGCGGATGCTCGCTCGTGCCGGGTCTCTCGACCACNCTCAGCGAACAGCACGGCCTCCCGGTCGAGCAGCTCCAGCCCTTCCAGAACCTGCTCGTCGACTCCTCCACCATCTCCGAAGAAGACAGGAACGCTGTCGGCGCCCTCCTCGCCGTCAGCATCGGCCTCGCCCTCAGGGCATACGAGCCGGGCAAGGTGGACATCAACGTCATGGAGCCCGGCGATGTGAAGAGAAAGAAGGCCGCCGGCGGGGGAACGGGCGCGGCAGCCAGGACCGGCTCTCCAATCGCGGCTGTCCTGGGTGTCCTCCCGATAATCCTCATTGTCGCCGGAGCCGTCCTGATGGGCCTCCACTACATGAAGCTGAAGAAGCAGGAGACGGCGCTGCAGGAAGAGGTGACGGCGCTCGACACCCAGATCGCCCAGATGGAGACCCAGGTCGGGCAGCAGCAGCTGGCCAACGACCTGAGCGCGCAGCTGGAGGCGAAGAGGACCGCGGTCCAGAGCCTGGCGCTCAACCAGCGGTTCTCGGTGTATACGATGGAGTACCTGTGCAGGGCGCTGTACCCGGAGCAGACAGCCCTGGCCGAAGAGGCCGACAAGGGTATCTACCTCACCGCCATGGTCCTCTCCGACAGCACCATGCACCTTACCGGGATAGCACGGACATGGGGCGACATCGTCTCGTTCCAGCGCCGCCTCGTGGACCTGAAGCCAGACGGACAGACTCAGTTGTTCGAACTCGCGGACTACGGGCAGTCGTACACCCTCACCACGATGACCCCGACAGGGACGACCCCCGCAGGAACAGGAACCGCAGGCGCTGAAACCCGGTTCCAGTTCGACCTGGAAGTGAGCGTCAACCGTGCGTCGCTCGCACCTCTGGTTGGCGACTACTCCGGCATTTGATGGAGGGAACATGAGAAGGCTACTGGTTCTCTGCTGCTTTGCCGCGGTGCTCGTCTTCTCCGGGTGCGACCCGTTCGGGACCGACGACACCAAGATCTTCCTGAGGGGCACGGTCTACACCGACAGCACACAGACCGAGCCTGCCGGGGATATAGACATGTTCATGCTCGGCGACTCGGTGACCACCTACGACCAGTCCGCGGTCACGGATGACAACGGCGAGTTCTTCATCGAGGTCCCCCTCCACCCGACGATCGGCGAGGAGGGCACCGGCTACAGCCTGCCCGACTTCGGCAAGATCGAGCTCGAGGCACACTATGGCGCGCTCGTCTACTCCTACGGAGAGCACACCATCCTCAGGGGCGACACACTGACCTTCTGGGACATCGACCTCACAATGATGTCGGGGGCGAAGTGAGGACGGCCTCGGAGAGACCGGGAGGAGGTAGACCGTGGCAGCCATGAACCTTAGAGANCCGAAGCTGCTGAGGTTCATCATCGGGCTGGTCCTCCTCGCAGCCCTCGTCTATGTCTACTTCAACTTCATAGCGAAGGGCACGAGCGAGGCCATCAGCACCGCCAGGGATACGATCCGGATGAAGCAGATGCAGCTCAGCCAGCTGCAGTCGCAGACATCCGAGGACATGGCGGTGATGGCTCAGCAGATCGAGATGTTCCAGCAGGAGCTTGCGAACCTCGACCGCTTCCTGCCCCGGACATACAACCAGGACGACGTGCTCGAGATGCTCACCGACAAGGCGGCGAGCAGCGGCATCCAGATCGTCGGCCTGACTCCCCAGCCCGTCACCACGGAGGGGAGCTACGCCGTGTACAGCTGGCAGGTGCACCTCACGGGAAGGTATCACCGGCTGGGCGTTTTCTTCGACCAGCTCACGCAGGAACTGATGATGACTGCAATAAGCGACCTCAACATCCAGCAGCTGAAGGCGGCGGAGGGCAAGTTCGACAACATCGAGGCTACCTTCACTTTCTCCGCCTACTCGCAGCCATAGGGGGTGACGGTTGTGAAGGCTCGTGCAATCGCCGCAGTGCTCCTTCCGCTGGCCCTCGCTGCGACAGCCTGCGGTCCGGGGCCTGGTGACCAGGCTTCCGCCCGGGAGGGGTCGGATGTCACGGTCGCAATGGCGCCGCCGATTTCAGGCTGGATGGAGGTAACCCTCCCCGGCGGGGCGCCGGTGGCGCTGCTGCCGGACGAATCGGGAGCCTGGGCGTGCTATGACGGCGGAGTCCTCCTCCGCTGCGATCTCGCCGACGGGAAGTGGCACAGCTACTCCCTGGGCGGCGGGGCCTCCACCCTCGTGGATGCAGCATCCTCAGGACAGACCGTCCTCCTTCTCTCGGATTCCTCGCTGATAGAGTACACGAGCGGCGAGGAAGCCACGATCACTCCTCTGCCCGAGGGCTTCACTCCGGTCGCGCTGGGGGTTTCGGGAGAGGGGAGAGCCGTTCTGGGTTCCGATGGCGGCATCGCCATCGCGGCTGCCGAAGGATTCGAGATCGCCCGGCCCGCCCAGCCCGCCCTGCCCGCGTCGGGCCTCTACAGGAACGGTCCCGACTGGGTCTACGCGTCGAGCGGGGCATTGATCAGGTATGACGCTGCAGCAGGGCTCTGGCAGAGCGAGCCGCTGCCCGGCAGCGGGGTGCTGGCCGCCATGGACGGCTCGATATTCCTCGGCACCCGCGGCAGGGTGCTTCGCCGCACCGGACCCGAGGCCTGGGAGCGCGTCTGCAACGGACGCCTGTACGATTCGGGCCTCGTCCTCACCGCCGTCGGCGTGAGCAGCGCGCTCGATCCTCAGCACAAGCTGGCAGGCGTTCCCGCCGTCGTCCCCGGAAGCCTTGCAGCCGCGTCCGCCGGCCCGGTCTGGGCTGGCGACGAACAGGGCCTGCTCGCCTACGCACCCATCGGCGCACTCGAGACGCGCCTTCCGGGCTACGACCTCGAGATGATCGAATGCACTCTCGCAGGCCAGGGGGGGACCACGTCGGGCGGGAGCGCCGGCGTGACACCAGTCCTGTCTGCTGCGAGCGGCGCCTTCAGGATCTACGAGAGCGTCTCCAGCCGCCCCGACCCCTTCACCGAGTTCCCGGCGCACAGGAGGGACCTCAGGAGGCCTCTCGACCAGATAGCGATCGAGGAGCTCAAGCTGGTGGGGATAACGATCGATCCCACCGGCGGCGACCAGGCCATGGTGGAGGATGCCAACAGCGTGCCCTACATCCTCTATGTGGGGTCGGAGCTGGCCAACAACACCCGGGTGGCTGAGATAACGGGCAACGAAGTCATCGTGGTCCAGGAAGTAACTGTCGATTACGGGCCGGATCGGGGTGGAGAGGCGTCGATTCCGACGATCTACTCGATGCGGCTTCATGAAGAGGGTGGTCTGTGATGTTGAGAGCACTGATTGCGCTGCTGCTGGTGCTGGCGGTGCCGGCATCCGCCTACAGGGTCACCGACATCACGGTGACCGCCAACGGCGATCGCACGGAGGTGACGGTCGTCGCCGACGGCCCCGTCACCTACGAGAAATTCCTGCTCACCGATCCCATGAGGGTCGTGATAGACCTGACCGATGCGGTCCACGCGCTCCCGACGACCGACTTCGCGGTGTCCAGGGGCGGCGTGACCACGGTCCGCACGAGCCAGTACAAGGCGCCACCCGACGGCATAGTCAGGGTGATCNTCGACGTCTCCGGCGAGCTCCTCAACTACAACACCTCGACCGACGGCAACAACCTGGTGCTGTCCCTCCAGACGAATCCGGCGGGGACTCCGTTCACCGCCTGGAACGCCTCCAGCCAGAGCGTCTCCACCACCACGCTGGCAGGGACCACAAGCATCCAGCCCCTGTCCGACCCGGTGTCCGTTGGCACATCAGCCGGTTACAGCTCCGCCGTCCAGGGCGTCCTCGTGAGCGAGCCCTGGAGCCAGCCGCAGGACGGCTTCCCCACGGAGTGGCGCGGGACGGGCGGAAGACGAGTGACCATCGATGTCGTCGAGGCAGACATCAGGACCGTCCTCAGGTCCATCTCCGATGTCAGCGGCCTGAACATCATCCTCCCGGAGGAGTACCAGGCCACGGTCACGGCGCGCCTCACGAACGTGGGATGGCGCGACGCCCTCATGTCCATCCTGAACGCCCAGGGCCTGGTTGCGACCCTCGAGGGCAGCAACGTGCTNCGCATCTCTCCGAGGGCCGACTTCTACAGCCAGATAAGCGAGATGGCCACCAGCAGGCAGGAGAGGCAGAACCTCCAGGATCTGCAGACCGAGGTGTTCGTCATCCGCTATGCAAAGGCCGAGGACATCAACAGCGCAACGCAGACCGTCCTCAGCGACAGGGGNCAGATAAGCATCGATTCCAGGACCAACTCCATCATCGTCACCGACATCCCNTCCAAGATCGAGGAGATAAGCCGTCTCCTGCCGATCCTGGACAGCCCCACCGCACAGGTGATGATCGAAGCCAAGCTGGTCGAGATCGACGCCTCCGCCCGCAACGAGCTGGGCATCGACTGGTCGCTGGGCAACCTGGGCCGCGGTGACGTCCTGACCCACCTGGGCGGCGCAAGCGACCTGGGCGTCGGCTCTCCGTCGGGCACGGTCACCTTCGGCACCTCGACCAGCATGTTCGACATAGACGCGGTGCTGGGCTTCCTCGAAGAGAACAACAGGGCCCACATCCTGTCCGAGCCGCGCATCGCGATAATCGACAACATGACCGGCAAGGTCCTGTCGGGCAAGCAGGTTCCGCTGACCCTGCGCGACGAGTCCGGCAACGTCTACATCCAGATGTACGAGGTCGGCGTCAGCCTCGAGGTCACCCCGCACATCAACGCAGACAACAACGTGACTCTCGAGCTGAACCCCGTGGTCAGCGACCTGTCCGCCGAGGCCACTTCGAACCAGCAGCCGATCATCATCACCCAGGAAGCCAACACCACCCTGATGATCGACGACGGAGCGACCGCGGTGATAGGCGGCATAATGAGGACGAAGACTTCCGAGCTCGAGCGGAGGATCCCCATCCTGGGATACATCCCGATCCTCGGCAGGCTGCTGTTCACCTACACGTCGACATCCACCGACAGCACGGAGCTGGTGATCTTCGTAACGCCGCACATCATCCGGCCCTACTAGCACAAGTGATCCGTCTGGGGCGGGGAGCGTGGAAAGGCCGCGTTCTCCGCCCCTCCTTCGATCTCAGGCCCACTTCCTCCGTCGTCAGGGAGGCCGTGCTCAGCATGCTCGGGCCCGGGAGACTCGGCGGCGCCGTCGTCTGGGACCTCTGCTGCGGAAGCGGGGCGGTCGGGCTCGANTGCATGAGCTGTGGAGCATCGAGAGCTNTCTTCGTCGATTCGGACCGCCGGGCCGTCTCGTTCGTCAGGAANTCCGCGGACGAGCTCGGCGCAGGCGGTTCGTGCACTNCGATCCTGGGCGACGTGTCGCGGCTNGAGATCGACAGGCTGCCCGCCCCCGGCGTGGTGTTCGTGGATCCTCCGTACGGCTGCGCTCCTGTATACTCCTGGGCGCAGTCCATCGACTGGCTCCGGGTCCTGAGCGCCGGAGGCGCGGTGTTCGTGGAGGCCGGCGGCGGGGATGACATGCCGCGGCCGGCGTGGCAGAGCCGCAGATACGGCGGGACATGGCTGTTCTGGCAGGAGAGATGATGCAGGCAATCTATCCGGGCACTTTCGATCCGTTCACCAGGGGGCATCT
>JGI20214J51650_10000281_pt1 | contig 32336 bp, 15 predicted proteins | sample WetSurMetagenome_FD_51650 | JGI IMG/M metagenome (IMG submission 51650) | reverse complement strand
AAACTGGAGGTATTATATGGGAATAATTTCATGGATCGTAATGGGCCTGATCGTTGGTTTGCTGGCAAAATTTATAATGCCTGGCAAAGATCCGGGTGGATTTATAATTACAACTCTTCTTGGCATCGGAGGAGGATTACTTGGAGGTTATCTTGGAACAACCTTTGGACTTGGATCTGTAACGGGTTTGATCTGAGAAGCATTCTAATCGCTACAGGAGGAGCTGTACTGATTCTTATATTGTACAGGATGATAAGAAGGAAATAGGGAAATCAGGAAATAGGGAAATAGAGGAAGAGAGATCAATTCAGTGGGTTTATTTTTTTATGATTTTTATGGATTTCCTGATAATGTCGTTATAACAAGTAGCAATATAGATCCCCGGGGGAAGATCGCTGATGTTAATTAAAGTCTGATACTGGCAATCCTTTTTTCTCATGAAAAGCTTTCCGATAGTATTCTGCAGAAGGATTGTGTATTTCTCATCATTGTTAAGTGCAACATTGAACTCCGCTTTTACAATGGTCGGCCATACAAAGAACTCAGGATCGGTTGAATGATCGGGCTTTTTTACATATACATAAACTTTGTTACTTAATTGTGTTCCACATGTTCCCGATACTGTTGTCCGGTAAACTCCGATATCTTTTGCATTGACATTCTGCAGCAAAAGATTTGAAGAAATTCCCTGTTCCAGCGATTTGCCATCTTTCTGCCACTGATAAGTAAGACTATGACCTTCAGTGGTTACATCCAGGGTCAGATCATCACCAAATGAAACTTCTGCGTCAGGAGAAATGGCGACAATTCTTGTAACAGGCAAAACAGTGAGATTGCTGGTCGCCGAAACAACTGTGCCGCACGATCCTTTGATTTCGCAGAAATAGTGACCGGAATCATCAGTTGTGGCACTCAGGATGTTTACTATTCCTGTGGGACCTGATCTAAAAAGATCGTTGTCTTTAGACCAGGAATAATTAAGGTTATATCCTTCGGCCACGATTTCAAGTGTAACAGGCTTTTCAGCACATAAAACAGTATCAGCCGGTTCACTGATTATTTTCGTAAGCTTTGCAACATTAACCTTCAGTGCTGACATATCAGACAGTTCTCCATTTCTGGAAATCTGAAGATTTACTTCAGCTGATCCTGTAAAACCGGAATTCCATGCAACGGTTGCAGTCTCCATGTTGCCATCAATTGTACCCGAGTTCAGGGGGGTCAGCGACCAGTTGTAAGCAGAGGCACCGGTCACCGGCGCTGCAATGTATTCACTGGTTGACGTTCCGTAACAAACAATAGAATCTCCTCTGGGAACAGGGGCTATAAATGTGATTTCAATGCCTGTCTTCTGTGTGATCCATGATTCAAAAAGTGATAAACGTGTATAGGCGCCATAGGTATCACAATTTGTGCTTCCCCAGCTTACCAGGCCTGCCAGCTTATTTTCTCCATTTACTGACACTACCATAGGGCCGCCGCTATCACCGCTGCAGGCATCCTTATTTCCATCGCGATAACCTGCCATCATATCTGTTGAGGCAATTTCCTTCCACACTAATGATGCCTGTGCATTTGAGACTACAGGAAGTTGAACCTTTTGGAGAGTTGAAGGATAAACAACCGGGTCAACCCTGGTCACCCCATATCCGGTGACCCATGTCAAAACACCCGGATCTGTGGCTCCGGCTGCTGCATCCTTTGCCGAAATCAGCTTTATAGGCACTGCATTCGGAAAATCGATGGGTTCCTTTAATTTAAGCAAGGCAATATCATTCTCAAGGGTCGAGACGTCAAAGGCTTCATGGGATATTACCTCGCTAACCAGGTACTTTTTGCCCTGAAGTGAATTCCTCGGATTATTGGCTCCAACAATTACATCCATTGCTGATGCCGGAATTCTGACATTATATTCATCCCTTGTACAATGAGCAGCAGTAATTATCCACTGGTTGCTGATGATTGACCCTCCGCATGTGAATACATCTGCTTCTAGAAAAACCTGCCATGGGAAATCAGATATTGTTGCATTTGATCCTCCTGTTATCTTTGAGTCAGGATCGGTTTTTACTCCAGTAAAGAACGGAAAGAAATGATCACCGGTTCCGGCGTCTGAATTAATAACCAGAATTAAGTTGTTGTCAAGCTGGAGAGAATAAAGAGAGGTGTCAGCAAAATTAATACGCGAGATTGAAATCACCAGAAAATACCTTTTTCCGGATTCCAATGAAAAGCCTATAGTGTCTTCATCCGGATAATCATCTTCTTTTACTACCTGCATGAGTCTTTCATCAAGAATCTGCCATTCTGAAATTGAAGAATTTCCTGTCCTGATCAGCTGAACCTCCACTTTCTGAGATAGTGCGGATACCGATATAAGCAAAGTAATTGTAAAAAGGAGTATCCTTTTCATGCAAATAAATAAAGTTCAAAAGTAATACAAAATAGAAAGCACTTTACCCCTTTTAAGACATCCGCCTTTTTGCTTCAATATGCCACAGAAGCTCTCTGACAAAATTAATTCCTCTTTTATCAGTGGTTTGTTTATCGTGTGGAGTTCCCTTCTCATCAAAAGTGCTTAAAATATTTGGTAGCCGCATTGTTGATGGCACAGTCAAAGCGCCAAGCTTCCATAATGAGAACTGAAGCGAAACAATAGCCTGCGTCCCTCCGAAATTCCCGTCCGAGACAGTCACAAATGCAACAGGTTTACGGCGCCATTCGTCGGTCAGAAGATCGACAGCATTCTTTAAACTGGCAATGGGACCGCCATTGTATTCCGGACTTATAATTATAACTCCGTCAGCAGATTTTATTTTTTCTGAAAAATCAATTGTTTCAGGTGATGGTGAATCCTGGTATTTCAGCCTTTCATTAAAAAGTGGAAAGTCATATTGCAACAGATCAAGAATTTCGACATCAGAAAGTTTCATTTCTTTTATCAGATCAAAGAAATAGAGAGCAATTCTGTGACTGTTGCGGCCCTTTCGAATGCTGGGTGAAATAATGACTATTTTCGCCATATATTATTTCTGTTTCTTGTAATCAGGAATAAGTGTAACACCTGGATAACCTATTCCTGCAAGCTCCGGATAATACGGGAATGTCTCTTCCCTGGAGTAGAATCCTGTGACAATTACGTGATAATATTCGAACTGTTTCACTATTTCAACCGGCAGATTAAGTTTCGACATTATTCGTTTCTGAGCACGTAATGCCTGCGATTCCCTGACAAATATTGCAACCTGCAGAGCTACTGTCGGCTCTCCCGTAACAGGTCCCTCTGCTATTGAAAGACGACCCGGCTTTTCTCCGGCTATTCTCAGTGAGTTACCCGGAATGACAAGTACCTTCTGAATTACCACAGGTTCTCTTTCGGCAGGCTCCACTAACGGTTGTGCCACGACTGGTGCCTGCCATGCATCCTTAACATCCAACTGCCCATAAGCAGGCATCAGTTTCTTTATAGCTTCAAGAACCGTCGGATCAAGGATAGGCTGTTCAGGGGTTTCAAGCCTGTAATAAACGGCCTTATTATCAATGGTAGCTTTGGCATAGATCGGAGCCGAGATCTGCTTCCTCAGTCCTATCGCACCTGATCTCAGACGGAATGCGTCTAGTTGCAGCTGAGCTTTCTCAGCAGCCGACAATGGAGCTTCTCTTTCAATAAAGGTCTCTTTTATTCTTGCAAGTGAGTCTTCCCTTGTTATCAGAACCCTTTGCTGCTGCCGTGCCAGAAGATGGATTATCCAAAGTTCCTTGAATCCCAGTTTATTAAGCTTTTTTATGTTTTCATCGACCTCTTCGCGGGTTTGCAGACCAAGAATACGAACCCTGTAATAGTCACCCTCAATTGTAATCTGGACATCTTTTTCAAGCTCCCTCTTTAGCATTCTCTGGAAGCCTTCAGCATATGACTTGCTTCTGAACGCTCCTATCTGAATCGCCCAGCTGTCCTGGGTAATAGTATAAACCTCCTCTGAAATCTCATGCAGGATCATGTAGGTTGTGTCTTTTCTAATAGCTGGCACTCCGGGTACAACGGGCAACTCACGTGTCACCAGACCCGCTTTAGCAGTGTCAACCGGAACCAGTTTTAGTGCAAAATCCAGTCCGTCAGCTATATCTCCGTCAAGTCCGCCTGCGATTGTGAACTTCCGGTTCTCAGGATCAGAAGTCATATTGAGTTTTCGCAACTGCGAGGTATCGATGCTGACTGTAAATGTCCCTGATGTGAGGCCAAAATAGCTGAAATAACCGTCATCTTCGGTGAGTGTTTTTCCCACAGGTTTAAGTCTGCTGTCAAAGAATCTTATTAGAATACGGCCCTGACCTCTCTTTTCTCCATCACTTTCAAGAAAAACGAAGCCAGTTGCTTCACCTGCAATTATAACAGGGACTTCTATACTCTTCAATATATCAGGATCAACGGCAACATTGTAAGTCTCTTTGGTTAATCTCCAGGAGATATTTTCAAAACTGTTTGGATCCAGATCTATGAAGCAGCTTGTATAGGGTTCCAGTCCAAGAATCCTGATTGTAGTGTCACGGTCGTTTTTAACAACACGCCCTCCGTTTGAATGCAGGTTGAGTCCCTGGGCCTTAGGTTCGCCGGGATCCTTCTTCCCGTTGGTATTCAGGTCGAGGAACGGAATAATTGAAATTCCTCCCTTGCCAACATTTGTACGGTTATCGGTTCCAAGATATTTAGTTTTCCTGTCACGGATAATGCTTCCCCTGGCATATTCAACAAAGCTTGTCTTATTATTGTACTGCCTTACTGCAGCACCGGCCTGGGCAAATGAAAAGTCATAGCGGAATCCGGCTTCTGCAAGCCTGAGGTTATTTCTGAAATTCTGCTCATACGACAGATTCATGAACCCGTTTTTTATTACACGTTTTTCGAGCCTGGCCTTTGCTGAGAAAAGTTTATTCTCTGTAAATCCATACTGGGCCTGAGGCATTAAAATAAATCCTGCTGGAAGCCTCAAGGCAAGTGCCAGATTGCTGTAGAGGTATGGTTTTACGTTTTCGACGAAAAGAGCATAAGTGGTTAAGTTAGTGCTTACGCCAAAAACAGATCCTGAAATAAGCCATTCAGCTGTTGTATATTTTGTGACAGGAAGAACGATCTGATTTACCGAGAATCGCTGGAATGACGAGAATTTTCCAATCTTCAGAGGTATTGACAATGTAGCCTTCCTCTCTTCCCGGTAATTATAAAAAATAGCCTTCTGATCCTTGTCGTATAATGTATAATATGCGTCGAACTGAAGATTTGAAGGGAGCCTGTAGGAGAGTGTGCCCCTTGTCCTTACCCCGGGCGCATATTCGCCGGATAGCAGCAGGTTGCTTGTTACCCGCAGGGATGCATTTACATACGGCATGAATGGCTGGGATGTCACAGATGAAAGATACTCTGCGCCGCCACCGATAGTCAGACTTTTAGAAGCCCCGTAATTAACACTTGCCCTCGAAAACCTGCTTGCAGATGAATCTTCAACTATGCCTGCACTAAATGTGTACTCAAGAGTCTTTTCGGGAAGAAAATTATATGGGATTGTAATGTTCTGTTCCCGGATACGCTCCTCACCCCAGGGACCGAAGAACTTAAGTTTTACATTTGAGTCNCCATACACAAGGGGCACCTGAAAGCTGAAAAAGCCTGAAGCATCGGCTTTTATGTAATCGACAAGAACATTGTTCACATATAGCTCAACGATCCAGCCTGGTTCTGTTTTATCGCTAAGTGTATAACTGCCGAAAGANCTCCTGTATGTTGTCGGTGTATTGGTTAGCTGGATCCCGACTACAGGATTATAGATGGAGGCAATAGCATTTGTCCTTATCTTACCTGCCAACACCTGTCTTAAGGGAGCGAAATCGTTATTTACATAACGCCAAAGGTAGTATTGTTGTTTTTCTGTAAAGGGATCTGTGCTGTTATAATATAACGAAGCCGTTGCTTCTCCTCCTGCTATCATTGAACCCAGAGCCAGATTCAGCCTCGTATCGGATTTACCGTTTATCTCCTGCTCTGATGTAACTGCCCAGTCGGCCATCCCGAACCTGAAAAGAGGATATGTCCGGCCAATGGTTGTATCAGCCTGTACATCGCCTTTTAGACGCGCGATATTACGCCTCATCTCTTCCTGCTTCATTTCACGGATCAGCGGCAATTCAAGCCGGCTGGTAATGTTTACCGAAAGAGCCCGGAAATTAAATTTGCACTCGAGGCCAAACACTTTACCATAATACACTGATTTCAGATAAAGACTGGTTTCAGTCCTTATCAGATCTCCGGCTTCCAGAGTGAATGTGTTATTCTGATAAACAATCTGGTTTTTTATCCTGTCGATCACATACGTTGCCTCAGGATTTACAAAAAATCCGGAGACCGTCTCCAATCCGGTTGACGGGATATTTCTTATCTTGAGAAAATCGAAGAGGTCAGTAACCGGAAGATATAATTCCTCACCCTTGATAAGGGAGTTGATCTCTCCCCCTCCTATGCCGGGGATCTCGAGGAAAACAGAAATCTCATCGTATTGGGGTAGATCCTGGGAATAGAGTTTCTCAATGCCGGCAAAGAAAATAAGGAATAAAAAAAGAACTGCATAACGGGAAATAATAAGATGCACACATCCTGGATGAGAATCTTTGGAGTATGCTTTTATAACCGTCATTTTGTTCTTTCACTTAATTTAATAATCCTGATTATTCCCTCACAATAGTTACATCGAAAGTTCCGGTGTAGCTGCCGGGTGGATTGGCAGCAGAATTGCCAACTGTAAGAATCCCTCCAATATAAAGCGGTATTATTACATTGAAATTAACAGTCGAGACAAATGGTGATGATGGATTGGAACTCCCGATATGAAGCATCATTGTTCCTGACGGGGTACCTGAGAGTATCGTATCCGGACCATTTAGAATTGATACTACTGTCCCCCGGTGTGCATGAACCTGAAATAGTGCAGCTGAAAAAGGAATCCCTAGAGAAAGAAGAACTACATCACCGGTTGAAGAACGGGCACCTGCAGGAGAAATTATAACAGTGCCACCGCTTGCACCATGATAAAATGCGCCGAAGCTAAGACCCTGAGCGGTTGCATTTATTCTGATCGGACGCGGCGGTGGTTCCTGTCCTTTTACCTCAGGGGATATTGAATAAACAAAAATCAGCAGTACTATAAAAATAATCCGGGACCGATAGTCACTTCTTATGGATGATATCATCTGTTCTGTATAAATATCTTTCTGGAATCCTTGTATATTTTCGACATATAGCCGACAATATAGATGCCATCTTTGAACCCGGTATTGAACTCATAATAACCCGGGTCAGAAATTCTTCTTGTAAATATGACCTGACCTGTCAGATTATATATTGAAAGCAAACCCGAACCTATTTTGTCAGTCCTGATAAACGCTTTAACAACTCCNTGTGAGCTGTAAACTGTGAATGGATCATTATGTGAGCTTGTATCCGGAGGTTCAGTTCCTTTTTTCATAAGGTTTAGGAAGAACCTGTTATTATATTCACCTGCTTCCAGATTGACACTGTATTCTTTATTATCAAGAAGAGTATTTTCAGTCCCAGATTCCGTGTCAGTCAGGTAAATTTTATCCCATGGAAGGTCCTCCGCGAGATCAATTATCCTGAAAACAATGTCACCATCAGTATTAGTCTTCAGTCCAAGCGGTATTCTGCAAATTGAATCCTGGTTTACAGGCAACGCATCAATGGATAATTTTGTTCCGTCAGCACTAAATGCGTATAGATTTGGTACATTGTAATCAGTATTCATAAGCTTTCTTGCATCAAGGTAAGAGTCGAACCCATCTAATGCTTTTTCATCAAAATAGATTACCATCGGATCAGTTGAAACAGGATCATCGGAAAAAGTTGCTCCTAACCGGATAAGAGGTACCGGGCTTTTTCCATCTGATTTCAGAAATGAATGTGTAAGATCAGTAATCCTGACACTGTTGTTTAATCCTAATGTCGCTGATACCGGAAATGAACCGTTAGATACATGGACAAAAAATCCCTGCATTGAAGGAATTATTGCTGTTGCAAGTCCGTCGCTTGAAATTCCGTTAATATAAGTACTGTAAGTTCCTCCGTATTCGTCGGTTGTGCTGGACTTAAAGTAATAAAGAGCATTATCTATATTTGTCTTGGTCCATCCGGAAGCTGCATCCCAGTCAATGGGAGAGGGGTAGGGATTACCAATAAGGTTAAAGCCAAGGGTATAAGGGTTATTATTGTTGTATAAGGTTATTGATAGGGGGCCATTATTTACGGTACCTGTTATATCAACGGTAAACGGAATTCCTGATGATCCAAAGTTTGCAGCATATCCAAGCAGCCTGTTAAGCGGATCGGCAGGAGTTATGTAATCCANCCAGCCTGATGTTGAACTGCCTTCATTATAACTGAANAGTGTCGGGAAAAAAGCACCAAGATCGATATCATCACTGAGTTCATTGACAGTAGCGGACTGGAAAGAAGAACTGATATACTTATATCCGAATGCAGAGGGAAGGTAACGCTGTATTGTAACGTTTCCGGTTACATTACCGGCTCCGGACCCATCTATCAATGCTGTCGCCGATGATGANGAGATCAGAGTTAAATTTCCGGCCGATGCCAGTGTCCCNCTTTGTACATTAACAATATTGGTAATATTCAGGGGTCCCTGCAGAGTTACCCCTGAAGAATTGTTTATGGTGAGATTCTTAATTGTATTGCCGGTAAACGTGTTCGCAGGTATAGTCTGGGCAATTGAACCATTAAACTCAATCGTTGCGTCAGAAGCATTGAATGTCCCGTTATTTGTAATAATTCCTGAGACCTGGATTGTGTTTCCCGTAATTGTCAGGGAAGAACCTGCATCAATTGTTAGATTATTAACAATCCCCGGTGAACCGCCTGAAATGACCGGTTTATTTGTTACACTAGGAATCTGGACATGCGTTGTAGCATATGGTACGTATCCGCATGACCAGTTCCCGGCAACATTCCAGTTTGTTCCTGAAGATCCTGTCCATGTCAATCCGGAAACAGAAACCGGGCTTGTCGCAGTTAATGTACCACACCCTGGAACGTCAACCGTATTTGTAACTATGTAATTACCTGAGGAACTGGCGGCGAGATTAATTTGTCCGGTCAGGGTACTTACAAATACAAGTCCTGCAGTAGAGGAAAAAGTACCGGCCTGACTGCCAATATCTAATGTGGGGTTTGGATTTGCTCCGTTCTGGCAATATGGAGTACCCGTATAACTGAATCCGGCAGATGGTACCGAAATGGAAGTTGTTCTGGCCGGGCTTGTTCCACAATCGTTGGTTGCAGTAACACTTAACGTTCCGCCAGTTGCATCTGCAGCAAAATCCATAGTTATCGAATTACCTGTCCCGTTTATTGTATGTCCGGTTCCGCTATATGACCAGTTGTAAACTACACCTGAAACAAAAGGAACAGTATAAGCATAACCTCCGGTACCCTGACAGGCTTGTGACGGAGCAGAGGTGAATTCATCAGGTGTTGATGCTACCACAGGGAATGAAATTATTACTTCATCTGATGAGGAGCAGGGACCGTTGCTTATAGTCCAGCGCAAGGTGTATGTAGTTCCAAGAATACCATTGAAAACTGTATTATACTGTACACTGTTTACAAATGAGCCTCCGGCACCACTGACAATGGTCCATAATCCTGAATGGGGAGCGGGACTATTGCCTGCCAGACTTGTCAGGGAGACACCACAAAGTGACTGGTCAGATCCTGCATTTGCTGTCGCGGGAGCAGCATAAATGTTTATGGGGGTGACATCTACAACTCCAATACCAGCACCATTATTGTACCTGAATCCGGTAAGACGGTAGGTCCCGGCAAGAGGGGTTGGCATTGTATATGGGAGTGAAGTCACTGTTATGTCTGTCTGGGCAACATTATTAATTGTATAACTGAGAATATAATTCAGATTTATAGGGTTGAACGACACAAAGCTGACCGGAATACCGGCATCACCACAAACAGGACCTGCAGGAGAAAATGATGCNCGTGCCAGGGTTCCGCTGACACTGGCGGTTGTAAAATCTTTTGGAGTTGCAGAGGCTGAAATATTATTTAAAGTCTCCACGTCACCGTTGTAATTGTCTCCGGAAGTAACCGATGCAAGTTCTTCCCAGAATCCTGAATTATATACTGCAACTCTCATGTCCATAATCCCGTTCAACGTCATCAATGGCGTCAGATCACTTAAAGGATCCCAACCAATTTTAACCTTTCCAGTTACGCCGGTTGTTGAAGAGACACTCCAGTATTCAAGGGTATTGCATACCTGAAGAGGAGGATTCAGAGAAGTAGCGGTCGGATTGGGACGATTATATAAAACAGTCCACGGTAAGGTAGAACCGCTGGTCGAGGTAAGGGTGAAGTTATGGCTTTTGACACTTCCTTTTCCAACAGGATACAGGAATGAATCTCCATTGACAAGATTTTTAGTAAGAGGTCCGTTTACAAAAGAGATGGTTGATCCCCCGGTTGGATAAACAGATGACGCAGAAGTGCTTAACAGAGGACTAGACGATTGGTGGAGCTGGTCCCGATAATTCCATTTGTCAGCAGTAACTGATTATTTACTTCAATCAGTCCATTTGACCCGATATTAAGCCCTGCCGGGTTATTTATCTCAATATTATTGAATTTGCTGGTTCCAGAAAAATCGCCGGTCGGTCCTCCTGCAGTCTGAAGAGTCGTACCTCCAAAAACAACTGTAGATGAAGGAGAAGATCCTGTTCCGCTATTAAAACTCCCTGAATTATACCGTTCAATGGTCCCGAGCAAGGTAATCTTCCGGTTATTAATACTGTTATCGAGAAGTGGTCCGTCAATAACAAGTCGTTTACAGATAATCAGGTCCGTTATAGGTAACACCCTTAACCCTGTACCGGTAAAAAAGAGATTGGGTAAAGTATTAAGCTGGCTTCCAACGACTGTATATGATCCTGAACCACCATATTCAACAATTCCGTTGCCTGAGCAATCGAAAAACTCAGTAAACACTCCGCCAGGGAGATTCCCGCCGTCAAGATATAGTTTCCCGTTACCATCAACATATCCAAGGTTATGTCCGTATGTTGGAGATACTACTCTTATTTCATTATTAATAGTTGTATTGAGCACCGAAATGAAATTAATATCGGTTGTTACAACATGGTTTATAATTACATTGCTTCCGACTGGTCCGCCCGGAGGACAGGGAGGAGAAGATCCGACAGGTGTCCATATTGCCTGATTCGACCAGACTCCATTGCTGTTAGTCTGATACGTGGCTACCTCATCCGGTATTGCTGCATCGTTGCCGGCAGTATAATCGCCATTGAGGTTGTTGCTGCCGGAATAGAGGAATGTTATACGGTGGTTTGTTTCATCAACATTATCAGTTAAGGGACCAGGAGTAGCTTTATCCCATGTACTGCCCGGAAGAATCAGCCTTGCTGCAACATAATTACTTTCAGTTCCTGCAACATCACCTGGAAGATACTGCAAAAGCAGATTCGCATCAAAACCTGAAATTCCCGAGCTTTCTATATGCCAGTAATAACCAAGAGCATTTGAAGGATCAGTTATACTTGGATTGCACTCGTCAACAGGATTGACCCTGATGGAGCCTACAGCCCCGCTGGAAGTTATAGTATACACCGCAGGGGTGTACTTCCCCGAAGTTCCGACCGGAAATGTGAATGGTTGTGCTGCAGCTGTGAAAAATTTCATTACGCCCATGCTGCTGCTTACGCCATCCGACTTGATCATCTTGGAGGAACTGAAGGGTGCCCCGGATATTGAACTGTTCTGACTCAGTGTAAGTTGATATTTATTTATATCAAGCAATCCGGTTGATAGAACAAGATCATTCTGGAGGCTTATATCATTATTTAGTTTAGCACCCGAGGCATTGTTAACAGTCAGCCGGCCAAATGATCCTGTCCCCGTTATCTGTTGCTGGGACGTTCCTGCAAGCTCCACACCTCCTGTTGAATTGTTATCAGTAAAAGATCCATTGTTTGTCAGGTTCCCGTTTAATGTAATCAGTGATGAAGTAAGTACAAGGTTCCCTGAGGTAATATTCAAATCATGTGAGACTGTAAAATTTCCATTTGCTGACAGAGATGTAACAGCCGAGACATCAAGATCATAGAAGTTGGTTTGAGTTGATCCGGTTATGGATTGTGTCCCGCCATTAAAAAGTGTTCTGTTGGTTCCATAATTATATGTACCGCTGTTATTCAGATTTCCTTTTATTGAAACATTTAAGCTATTTGTGTTGAGGATACTTTGATTATTACCAAGTGTCAGAGAACCTTCCAGAGAAAGAGGACTAACCATCAGATTAAGTGTTGCTGTTCTGGCTGTGGCAGTCGTTTTCCCGGTTATTGTCAGATTGTTTATGGAGAAATTTAAATCCATTGAGTAATTCTGAACTGCATCGATTACAGGTCCTGTGGCTGGTGACTGCGAAAATACTACCGTACCTCCTGTCACGGATGTAGTCTCGGGCCTCAGATAAAGATCACCAAATGTTGTACCGCCACCACGAATAATGTTGATTGTCCCGCCTGACATTGAAAATGAACTTCTTTCATTTAAAATTTCAAGTTTAGCTTTTGTGGCTGTTGCATTATTTCCATATATGAAGAGATTCCCTCCGCTCTGGGAATAGTGAAGAATTCCGTTTGTGGTAGCTACTGGTCTTCGTATTTGTCCTGTAACAAACAAATTTCCACCGGATATATCGAGAGAAGAGGCACCACTTCCGGAGTATTCAATATCAGCATTGTTCGTTGTATTGCCGGAGGGCCCCACATAGATATTACCTCCTCCGTTCAGGATGGTGAATTTGCCGGAAAGAAATAATGTCCGGCCGTTCGAAGCGCTATTGGCTATATAAACATCAGAAGGAGTATTTATCGTAAGTCCGGCAGTTTCAGGTATAGTAAAGTTTGTTGCCTGGGAAATGTTAAGATTCCCTGTCCTGCTATAAACAAGAGTTCCATTCTGAAGGGTGAGCCAGTTATCGCTAGGGGTTGTCAGTGTTCCACCAATATTCCAGGTAACGGTTGAATCGGGTGTTGTTCCTTTATTTACTGTTACATTATAAAAGTTAGTTACAGGAGTTGTACTTACTGCCGGATTATTAGTTACCAGTGACGAATTAGATCCCTGGAAAATGACAGTGCACCTGTCGCCACCACTGACAAACCTGACAAGACTAGGTGTTCCATACGGAGCAACAGAATTATCACTGTTGTTATACAGGTTGCCGCTGATGGCCATTATATTATTTGTTGTTGACCCCCAAACGTCGATCCCGGAGCCGGGCGAAACATAAACATTCCCAGTTATATTAATACGTTGCAGAGTAGCTCCGTTATAAATAAAACCGAAAGATCCGCCCAGCAGAAGCAAATCACCGCTGACATTAACTGTTTTTGATACAATCGCACCGTATTCGCCGTTCCATGACATTGCAAGCCATGCATCAGCGTCAGAACCATTGCATATAAGATCACCCTGTATGGTAACAAGTGGAAGATTGGGCAGAATCAAGTTGGAACCTCTCAAAGGAGTCAGAATCACAGTTCCATAGCTGCTTGTATTGGATGGAAGTATATAATATGTATTAGACTGGGGATTTATTGAATAAAACTCAGAAATCCCGTCATTGGCATTAAAATCTGAGAAGTCGCCGGAGGGATAAACAAATGGTTCAGGATTATCAAAATTTGTGGCATCCCGGGTAGTTAACCTTATCTTCCCATTTCCGCTAGGATGGCTTATCACCGATCCGAAATAGCATCCGGGATTATTCTGAACATCCAGAACTGACCCTGCTTCAATCTTGAGATTTGCACAACTTACAACTGCCTTATTCAGCTGGTAATAGGTTGCCGCCGGATTATTATCATTTACCGGAAAGGAAGGAGTTTCGTTCGAAAGATAGATAGAATCATTATCACCAATAATAACAATATCATTTGTTCCGGGAGGTGTGGCTGGAGGATTATTAACTGTATGCCCTGTCAATGACCAGGTGGCAGTTGCTGACCAGACTCCCGACTGCCGGCTGTAATAAATTACGGGTGTGCCAAAACTTGCATCTCCAGCAGTATAATCGCCATCAATAAAATTTGTGCTGTTTGAGGGGGAAGACCAGTCTGTAATTGTATTTGTACCTGTATTTATATTGGCAGACTGACCGTTATACCATAAATATGTTGATCTTTCATACAACGAAGGTATATAGTTCCCTTCCGTTCCGACTACATCTGATTGATTATATACAAATGAATGGGTCACGGAATTTGCACTTAAACCTGTAAAGCCTGATGAATTTACCCTCCAGAAATAACTCAGACTCTGACCGTTAATTGTGGTAGCAGGATGCTCATAACCGACAGGTATAACTGTAATTGAACCATATGTTCCCGGAGCTGAACTAAAGCCAATTGTTGCAGGTGTATATTTGACTGCCCGAACAGGAATCAATGTTGGTGCTCCGACAGGAAAGGTAAATGGAGTTGTTGCAGAATAGACCTTTGTGAGACCTCCATCGCCGGCATTACCAGCCGTTTGCAGATACCGGGTCGATCCGCTTCCTGATATAGAGGCAGTGGAATTAAGTAAAAGATTATAAATTCCAATATTGAAAAGCTTATCCTGCGAAAAAGTAAGAACGCCATTTAATGTCATTCTCGCTGACAGGGAGACGGGTGCAGCAGCAGCATTTGTATTGTTAAGGGTCAGGTTCTGAAATATTCCTGCCCCGTCAATTGTTTGAACTGATGTACCATTTAAAACAATGGCTCCGGCTCCGGAATGAAGGCCCGAGTTATAAATATTTCCTGATATATTAATTGTTTTTCCTCCATCATTCAGTGTTCCCAGAGTAAGATTAAAGTTGTTTGTAATATTCAGGGTATTTTGTGATCCTGCAATATTCACACTTACTCCGGCTGATTTGGTAATATTAAGCCCATAAAGTGAAAGAGCTGAGGCCAGGTTAATAGTAAAGGTCTGATCAGCTGCTCCGTTAAGAATGGTTATATTCGTTCCCGGAGTGTATGTAGTGCCGCTTTCAATATTGACATTTCCTCCGACCGTCAGGTTAAAATTGTTTGCAGCAAGACTTCCCGAAGTAAGGTTGAGATAATTTTGTAATATCAGGGCAGCAGACAAACCGACTACTGATGAACTGCTCAACCTGTTAATAATCAGATTATATAATGGTGCTGTCGTATTTATCCGGTAGTTGGCTGCATCCGCCAGAACGGTTCCGGTTACAGGAATTATTTCCAGGGTCCCTCCTGAAACATTGATATTTGAAGATGATGATTTGACATCAAAAGCCTCCTGTTCCCCGGCACCGGTACCAGTCACATCGTAAATACGAATTGTCCCGCCCGAAACTCTGTAGATATTATTCAGGTTCTCAAGGTTAAAAGACCCGTAAGAAGAATTTATTCCATTTAAAACTCTTGAAGTATTAAGAGTGGTCAAAGAAACATCTGTAAGATTGGAAATTGATGTGAAGGCAGAAGGTGTCCGCTGGAAACGACCTCTCAGTATAAACAACCCGCCACTCTGAATATAAGAAGCAGAACCAGTGGTTGAAAGCAGCTGTTTGGAGTCAAGGGTTCCGCCGTTAATTATAAACCGACCAGATGCGATTGACGAAGTAATAATTCCCCCGGATTCGCGGGTCGAGAGAAATCCATTGTTAATCTGGAGTTTACCGAATAAATTCAGGGCACTAAATCCTCCTGTTCCGATCCCAATGGTTGCATTATCCGGGGCCGCTACCGAATATGCCACATTTATTTCCCTGTAATTATCAGCGGTAGAAAGTACTATAACATCAACACCATCAAATATAAGTGCACCATTCTCAGGAATATAATAATCCGCATTTGCCACAGTGCCTTCCGTCAGGGAGGGGATTATCAGACTTCCTTTCAGGATAAGTGTCCCGGTGTAGATCCATAATGCCTTCCGTACTCCAGGATTACTTGTGACAGCCCCGTCGGTGGCCAGGGAATTAGCTCCGTACAGCCTGAAGTTGCCGTAATTTGTGGAGTTAACTGTAAGCTTATATGTCTGATCGGTTCCTTTATTGAGGATCAGGTTATAGAAAGTAGTAACTCCATTGCAGGTAAGAGTATTGTCGCTGGCTCCCTGAAAATAAACCGAAGCTGCACCGGACGTGGGGCCGGAAACAGTAGGAGGGAATGCATTGAAAATCGGGTAATTAAGATTCGAAAAGCTGACCGTACCATTGTTCGTAAAGTCGCCCCTTACAATAACTGTATGAAAATTCAGATAATAATTCAGAAATGGTGCGGTACCTCCCGAACCACCAATTACCGGATTTGTTACTCCGTTACCAACACCTATTGCAGCTCCATTGTCGACAGTTACATTTCCATTGATCGTGAGGTTAAGTTTTGCAGTAGCTGCATTGTCATTTATCCTGAAAGTACCATTTTTTACATGAAGGTTTCCGTTTAGAGTGATATTGCTTAGTTGAGTGGCAATAATCCCCGGCGCATTTATATTTAAGTTATTATAAGTTGTCTGAGAAGCAACCAGGGTGAAATTAGCAGAATTGTAATATTCGACAGTTCCTCCTCCGGCATTTACAATAGTATTTACTGTTACTGAAGGAAAAATAGCCGATGCGATCCGTAATGTTCCCTGCCCCCGGAGTGCCGCGAGCGTACTGGTGAACCTGTAAGTTGAAAGATCGAGGAATCCGCCGTTATTGATTGTGATATCGAGTCCTCCCGACGAGATATTTCCCGGAAGGGTAACAGTGCGGTCAGAAAGGATCACCACAAAAGCATCACTTCCGGGGACAGTATTACCTATTTGAAGTGTACCGCTGGGATCTAATGTCCAGGTTTGCGGATTATTCCAGACCCCAGTCTGATACGAGTAAAAAGTTGAAATGATTTTTGTACCGATACAAAAATAGGATCCGGGATTTAGCATAGCCGGAGAGATTATTGATGATGCCCCGCTTGTCCCTCCAATCGAAGAATATACTCCGGAAATGGCTGATGACATACCAATTGTTTTTGTTGCATCAAGCCCCGATTCATATAATTCGATGCTGGCGCTGGTAAAGTCTCCGCTGTTTGTATTTATAAGTGACCAGTTACGCGGATCTACAGGGCCAATCGACACATTGTCACCTGTTGTGGCTCCCGATGCATTGACAGATGCATTTAATACCGGTCCTGTGGATCCTGAATTTACATCAATGAGATTAATTGCTTTGTAATTATTGTTTTCTCCGATCGGGAAAATGTAATTATTTCCTGCCCCGCTGAGATTTGGAGCAAGTGTTCTCTGGAGATTGCCTGAAGTAACATTCACAAAAGTCCCGCTGTTATATACAATTGCCCCTGTAGAAATATTGGATACACCTAAGGTGAAAGCTCCCGCCTGCAAAATGCCGTTTGTAAGCGTCAGAATTCCGTTGGATGCCAGCATAATGCTGCTATTCATCGTGACACCATTGGAATTGTTTATTGTCAGGTTTCTCAGATTTAAGACACTGGGAGGTATGTTTATACCGGAAGAAGATCCGCCGAAAATAAGATTGGAAGACGAGGTTGTTGTCAGGTTTGCAGGTGTTCCCGCAATGGCAGGTCCGTTAAGGGTGAGTGTATATGCACCAACCGCTAAGGCCGCGGATGAAAGTGTTAAGGTACCTCCGATTGTAAGATTACCGCACAAAGATACTGCCCTGTTAATGGTCAGATTATTTAAAGTCACTGCTGGAAGACTTGCGGAACCCGAACCTCCGATAATTATGTCGGAAGTCGCTCCTCCGGTAAGGGTTCCACAGTTTATCTGACCATTCAGGGTAAGCAAATTTGCCCCAATTGTTAATCCGGCACCTGCAGGATTGAATGTTCCACTGACAGTAAGGGAACTCTGCAGGGTAACGACATTTGTATTTGTGATCGATAAGCCGCTTAAATCAGTAACGCTTGTCGGTATCAAAACACCGGCAGATGTACCTCCAAACACCAGGCTTGACGATGATGTTGTTGATAAATTCGCGGGCGTACCTGCTATAGTTGGCCCGTTTAAAGTAAGAGTATAGCCAGCTACGGCTAAGGTGCCGGAGGTCAGGTTAAGAGTGCCTGCTACTGTTGCATCTCCTCCAAGTGTCTTGGTACCTGAACCGGAAATTGTAAGGTTATTGTAAGTAACACCGGCACATGTCTGTGTACCGGCGGCATACCATTCCACTGTCCCGGAACCTGCGGTTAATGTACCCCCGCTTCCACTTACACTGCCACCAATCCTTAAAAGACTGGAACCGCCATTCAGTGTTCCGTCAGTTCTCGTCCAGGTACCGGTAAAAGTGTGTGTTAATCCGGATCCCAGATTAAGAGTACCTCCAGCTCCATTGATTGTTAATCCATTACCGTTTACATTACCTAAGAATGTTGCAGTGCCGGCAGTCTTGGACAATAACACCACTCCTGTGGTTGTGAATCCGGCTATACTCTGTGCCGCCATGGTATTCGTAATGACGATCGCGGAGCTGCCGGCAGTAAATGTGCCTTCGTTTACAAAGTTACCGCCAAGAGTAAGCTGTAAATTATTGGTAGCCAGTGTTGCCCCGCTATTAATTGTAAGCGGGACTGATACGTTAAAGACTTTGGCTACATTCATTGTTATCGCTCCTGTATTGGCAATAATCACACCACCGGATGCAGCAAACGGGACTATCCATTCTTCGGCGGTTGCAGTTCTGGCGGTTGTTGTGTTGTATTGAAGGGTAGCATTTGCGCCATAGGTTACAACTCCGGTTGTAACAACAACAGTTGCAGTTCCCTCCAAAGACAGGATAGAATTAACAGTTGGTGTTGTAGCGAATGTTTTTGCTCCGGTACCTGAAAGAGTAAGATTATAATAAGTAGTGACTTTAGCTGTTTGGGCTGCCCCGGTGAAGTTTACCATATTTCCGTTGTTGGTGGCAGTCAGTGTGGTAATAGCAGAAGTTCCTCCAAGATTAAGTACAGCACCTACTGCCTGAGTTAACCCTCCTGTTCCTGCAAGGGCAGTGCCGACTGTCAGAGTGCCATTATTTGTAAGGGTAACACCCGTCACCGTCACCCTTGGAATTGATAATGTTCCTGTTATTGCCTGATTACTTGTACTGAAAGTATAGATACCTGTACCTGCATTAAATGTACCGCTGTTTGAAATGCCCCCTCTGAAATTAATTGCCGCATTAACTGTATTATTATTCCAGATACCGGTGGCCTCGATTGTGGTTAATCCCGTAAAGATTTTTGTTCCTGTTGTGCTGGTATGATTGATAATTCCGTTTACTGTTGTTGTTCCGCTTACTGTAAGATTGAATCCTGCAACTGACAATGTTGCACCATTAGCTATACTTAAATTGGCACAAGCAGCAGCAGCAGCAGTAGTTACTGTAAATCCTCCTTCTATAAAAACATTATCTCCGGCAACAGGGAATGAAGCGCCTGGGAGTCCGCCAGACGAAGATGCCCATGTAGCATTGACGTTCCAGTTGCCTGTTGCTACTGAATATCGGTCAGCGGCAAACGATGAAATTACTGAAAATGATAAAACCACTGCCAGGAATAACTTCTTGCAGGTAAGGATTGGTCTTATCATGTTTTTAGTTGTATAAATGCAAAAACTGCATCATCAGAATAAGGTTTATTTAAGCGGAAGTTCTGCTTCAGCCAGTCTTACCGGCTTAACATCTGATGAGGTTGTATAAATAACGCGTAACGTTCCGGTTCTGAAGTCAACCCCAGGAACCTTATTCAGGTTAAACTGAAACTGCCTTTTTGTATTGGGAGTATACACTGCAACTCCGTTGGCCATTCCAACCCTGGTTATTTTGCCCTGGGTTGAGATATGGTCAACAGTAAGGTCCCCGAAAACCGACATATTACCCGACCTGTTAAAAACCAACCTGAATCGCGGAACCGTGTCGTTTGCCATCTCAAACCCAAGGTCCGAAATAGAAACCTTCGCAGTTGATTCTCCAACGCGGATGATAGCCGGTATAGTTATTCCAAAAACGGGTGTAAGCATAACAGATATCGTTGTTGTATCTTTTGCTTTTGCTTTTTCACCCAACGCGGAAACTTTAGGGATCGACCTGAAATAAAAATGAGAACGGTATTCCCCGGGTTCCAGCTCATTTGATCTGATCAGCTGTATCTTAACTGCCTGAGCTTCGTTTGGCCCGAGGGTTACCGACCGTGGAAAAAACCTGATGAAGCGGTCAGCAAACTTCTGGCCGGGATCAGGTTCGGTGATGGTCTCAAAACCGCCGTCTTCCTTCATCCTTATCTGCATCAGGGAAATCGCATAAGTTGCTGTATCTTTTCCGGTGTTTGCCAGGTTCAGGTCCATCGATCTTTTGGAACCTTCAAAAACAACCCTTCTCGGGGTTATCAACAGGTCCCCCTGAGCCATACAAACGCCCGGGGAAAATATCAACAAAATCAAATTTCCTGCAAAAAGCATTAAAAGTGACTTCAACAAGCAGAAGTGATAATACTTCCTTTGGAGTTTCATTTCGTGTTTTGGCATAAGCTCGATGGTTTATCAATCAGCTAGTTAAAGTCGAAAGTTACCGTATATACTCCGGTGTAAATTCCCACAGGATTATCATAAAGGGGGCCGACTTTCAGGGTGGCTCCCACATATACTACCTGAAAACCTTCCTGCAGTGTCCCGGTCCCGATACCTGGTTCCGGTACTGATACCCAGTCCTGTATTAGCATCGTTTTTGCATTAGATGTATGAGTAAGTATTACAGGACTTGTTGGCAGGGAGATTGAGTAGGCTGCATTGGCATCGCCTGAGACATAGAAACTGGCTGCATTATGTGAACCGATACCCTTAAAGACACTTCCAACTACTGAAACAGTGCTCTGGGGGGTAAGAATTATCATTCCTCCCTGGGGTCCCGGAGAAAACTTTCCAAAATTCAGCTGTGATGTCTCACTTGCGGAGTACACCGGAATAATTTCAGCAATGACGTGTCCTGTCGCACTGACCGGTTGGGCATTTACATGGATTCCGGTTACGTGAAATATATATATCAGGCTGAAAATTAAAATCTTAAGCCTTTTCATTATGCTTTTTAGCAGCTGTTATCTGAAAGCCTAATTATAATTCACGGTCACTGTAAACGGAGTACCGGAAACATATGTTCCAGCAGGCTGGCTTGCTCCTACGTTCAAAGTTGCGCCAACTGTAAGAGCCTGCGAACCACCGGCACTCAGGGTCCCTGTACCGCTTGGAGAGCTTGTCCATGTGTCAACTGTCATAGTGTTTGCACCCGAAGTGATTGTCGTTGCAGCAGCCGGTAAAGTAATTGAGTATGTATAGGCTGCCGCACCGGTAACATTAAAAGCTCCTGCTGCAACAGTTCCGGTGACCGCCGGAAGTGTACATCCACCCGTAGTTGAACGGACAGCTGCAGGAGTCATTACTACTGTACCTGCAACGGCACTTACTGCAACGTTACCGAAATTCATATTTGCCGTGTTCGTAATTCCAATAGGCCCGACAATAGTTGCCGTCGCCGTTGCAGTGGCTGATACCTGTGCAAATGTTGCCGCGGTAAAGGCAATCAGAATAATTGCCAAAGAAATTAGTTTTTTCATGTTTTTCATTTTGAAATTTTTGTTGTTAATAATTGTTTTGTTTTTCTCTTAAATTCTAAATAACTAACTCATTTTCACTTTCCTCTTTGACTTTCACTTTTTAAAGGCAGATTTTTGAAATTTCAGCCAAATTAAGAACCAAATGCCAACTGAGAGGATAGCTATATTAAGTTTATTTAACAATTTAATTTAGTTATTAACAAGGAAAATACAGAATTATTGTATCCATTACCCTGTCGGACCGCTGAATCAGCAATCTAAAGATTGAAAGTATAGGTATATTTAAGCATCACTGCCCTTGAACTGTAAATCGGCAGGTTTGGCAATTCCCTGTATAGATCAGTGTTTCTGTCCTCATTAAATACAAGATACAGATCATTACCCTCCTTCGGATTATATCTTATTCTAAGGTTGGTTATTATTCCATGCAAAGATGTATTGTACTGTATAAATGCATTGACCGAAAAGCGTGTATTGAGCATATAGAGAGCTTTAATTCCTAATATGTGGTTAGTCATGAAAACATCTCTTTTACTGATTCTTACGTGATCAAAATTATAGGTTCCTCCGAATTCAAAATGTTTTGAAATGTTCCATGTAGGCTGTAACCGGAATGACAAACGATTCCCGTCAAAATATTGTCCTGCTTCTGTCATAAACATTAAATAGAAAGGACTTGACATTGGAGTCGAAATATTTCCCCTAAGGCTTAGATAATTGTATTTTCCCGGTTCAATATAAAGTTCGTCAGGACTTATCTCAAGACTGTCTTTAAGGTTATCAGAACTATATACAAGGTTTATATTTCCCTGCCACTGGCTTTTTGTCTGAAATTCCCATCCCGAGAAATTTGTAAAACTCATGAATGATCCGTCTTCAACATACGTTCTGTACATTGATCTTGTTTCCAGGGAGTGACTATAGAGTTTTGAGGACTCACCGGAAACCCAACCGTAACCGACATTGCTCCGGAGGACCGAATAATCATCCATCATCTCAAAACCTATTCCGGGATTGAAATGCTGACCTGACCTTGTGTAGCCCAGGCCATAAGATAGTCCTTTGGTTGAACGTCTTTCCCAGTTTGCCATTATAAATGTAGGATCCTGAAGGGAGTTATTTTTTATTCCGTTCTCAAAAGTCTGGCTCAATCTGACATCAAGATAATCATCGCCGAAAACCCTGAAAATTCCGTCAAGACCATAAGCAATATTGTAAGACCCGTCAGCGCCAAACCGGTTTGTTGCCATTGTGCCGATATAGCTGTTCTCATTGAATACCTGCCGGCGGAACCTTGCCACTCCGAAATTTTCAGAGGGGACCAGGGATATTGAGCCTCCTCCGGCTGTTTCTTTTAACAGAGGGGCCGTATGCATATCAAGAAAGCCGACATCCCAGTTCCTGATTCTTCCGGTAATCCTTGCTCCCCCGTAGATACGTACAGGTTCAGGTTCCTCGTCATCATCACTAAGACCAATTCTCCGGCTGTAGAAAAGATTGCTGTTTCCGCCGAGTGAGAAATCAAATACACTTGCACGTTCCAGAAAAAACATTCTTTTTTCAGGGAAGTAGAGTGAATATCGTGTAAGATTAATCTGCTGGTCATCGGCTTCCACCTGCGCAAAATCGGTATTTAAAGTGACGTCCATTATAAGAGTTTTTGAAATACCATATTTTACGTCAAGTCCTGCTTCAAGTTCAGGTTTATTATGTTTCGGATAATCTGTCCCCTGACTGCTGAGTTCAAAACTGCTCTCGAAGCCGGTGAGCAGGTAAGGAGCTATGTATAAAGGTTTATCTGGTTTTATGCCTTTGAATACAATTTCCTGGGCCTGCGAGGGTTTCATAATAGAGGTCGGGCCCCAGTTTGGAGGGATTGCAGGAAAAATATCACCTTCATTTATTGAAGGGATCCATCTGTAGACTGTCAATCCCATTCTTACATCTCCATCCTTTTCCTGAAACCTCAGACTTGACAGGGGTATCCTGAGCTCAATGCTCCAGCCATTTAAATCAATCCTGGTCAGCACGTCCCAGAAAGTGTTCCAGCTGATATTCATCGGCATCTGGTCGGGCATGAATACAACGGCATCCTTTTGCACATTTGCATCAAATCTGTACCCGTCGGGTGAGGTGCCGAAAACCATGGAATTCTCCTTGTCGTTATATGTATCAAGGAAAATCCCGAACCAGTCTCCCCCTGCCCCCTGGTAATCACGTTTCAGACTGGCTGATTGTATCATCCCAGGATTATTATAAAAAAGGCGGGCACCGACATACAGATACTTATCATCGTACGAAATACGTACATCCGAAGCTTCAGCAGGATCTTTACCAAAAACAGGGGAATACATTACAAGTTTAACCGGACTTATGTCAGTCCAGGCTTCTTCATCAGGCATGCCATCAAAATTGATAGAGGAACTAAGCTTGTCAATGATGATGGGTTCTCTTCCTTTATCAGAATAACCGTTCTGTGCTTTAGAGGTTAAACATCCACAGACAAAAAGAATACATAAATAAAGGGATATCTTCATCAGAATTATTCCGGGATACGATGAACTACAATTTATGGAATTTGTCCGGTAATATTACAAAAAAATCCTTTTCAAGAAGTCTTAACCTATTATTAAAACTCCAGGATCTGACCGTCAGCAACTAGCTGTTTTTTTATTTCATCGTAAGTCAGGTCATGAACATCCTTTTTGTTTTTAATTGCAAGGGAAGCAACTGTTCCTGCGCTCTGACCGAGTATCATAAAAACAGGTTCCATCCGGATAGATCCGAAAGCAATATGTGAACAGGAAACACAGACCGGAACAATCAGATTCCTGCATTCATCCTTTTCAGGTAATATGGAACCTAAGCTGATCTGATATGGGTTAGGTGCCGCTACGCCGATATCTCCTTCATTCTGGACATACCCCGCGGTGGTGACGTATCTCTGGACATTATGGGAGTCCATCGTATATGATCCCATTCCAATTGAATTTGGCACAGCCCTTTTACAAAGGACATCATTCTCGGTCATTACATAATCGCCTGTCATTCTCCTCGCTTCCCTGATATAAATATTGTAGGGCCAGTTGCCGTTATCTGGAAATTCATCTTTTGAAAACCCCCATCTGTTCATTGTTTCCCTCACCCATGCAGGTAAGCGCTGATCTGTTGCCATAAAGTATAGCAGACCTTTCTGATACAATATATGCTCATTTATTATTTCCTTTCTTCTCTCATATGATGCTTCCGGATAGTCCCAGTTCATACCGATATTGTCGAAACTGAAAGGACCATGATTGTTTACATCTGTTTTAAGATTGGGAATCGGGTCAAATTTTCCGAAGAATTCATCCCATCTTGTTGCTGATAGCCTGACAAGAAGTTCATACTGGGTGCTGTCGTAACCATCAGGTTTTGTAATGGGGATCCTGTTTTCAGNATGCTGTGTAAGGCAAAGCCTGAAACAATATGCCTGGATCTTTGAATCGCCCGAACCATTCTCACCGGGTTTCTCGTTTGAGATCCGTGGAAGCAGCCCGCTTGAAGGATCACCCGGGATCCTGTAAGGATCAATTTTATCCTTAAAATAATGCCCGTGGTGAAACACACCGGCCTGAACGCCATTCCATATTTCGCCATAAAGCGCGTTGTCCTCTCTTCCCACGGTATACCCGACACCAGCTGAAGCCATAAGGTCACCTTCATAGGTTGCATCAATAAAGATCCTTCCTTTATAAATTTTCCCTGAGAGAGTTTTTATTGAGGTTATCCTGTTCTTTGCTTTCGTAACCCCATTCTCCCTGTCGAGCCATTCGCCACGGTGAACCGTTATATTGTTTTGCTTTATTAATGTTTCAAAGGATTCCTCAGCAACATGAGGCTCAAAGATCCACATTGTCCGTTTTTCACCGTCAATAGCCGGGTTACCCTGACCTGTGTTCCCATATTCTGATTGCTTCTGCCATCTCCATGAACCTGGCTTCTGATAATGCTGATATATGAGCTGGTAAAACTCCCTTGCCAGCCCACCGATAACTTCTTTGTTTCCGGTGTCAGTAAATCCCAGACCTGAAGAAGACATTCCTCCAAGGTGGCTGTCGGGCGATACTACTATCACCGACTGCCCCATCCTTTGTACCTGAACAGCAGTCGTCACGGCAGCTGAAGTACCGCCGTAAACTATTACATCAGCATTAAATAGATTTGCTGAATCACGGTTGCAATTAAGACTTGAAAGGCATATGATCACAAAAAAAACAATAAATAATCTGGTTTTCATGGATTTGAGGTTTGATTACTTTCTTCTTTAGCTACAAAGATGCAAAGGCGCTAAGTTTCATGCTTCGTGCCTTAGTGCCTTCGTGGCATTTTCATTTTTATTTAAAGTACAATTTTATTTGTTCCGGTATGTAGTTTTTCTGTTAAATTATTAACACCATTAAGAATGAAATCACACTCCATATTTGCCGGAATAATAATTAAATATTCCTTTGATTTCCCTGAACTCCTGAATTCTGCAATTATATTCCCACGGATGGTTGGTACACTTACCTGACTGTAGGTCAACCTGCCTAACTGAGGTCTTATAACAGCTTTCGAATACCCCGGCATTAATGGTTTTATCCCCCACATATATGCCGGGATAATATTTGCCGGTGCGGCACCCCAGGCATGATTCCAGTCGGAATTGGGCTTGAATTTAATATCCCAGGCTTCCATTGTCATCGTCGATCCCGACCTAATCATATTATACCAGCTTCTGTCGTGAGTTGCAGTCATAAGGCTTAGTGCATAATCCTGTTCTCCAGCCTTATAGAGCCCTTCAAGAAGAAACTGTGCTCCATAAACACTGCAGGCCATTCCCCTGGATTTTACAAAGTCGGTAACCGTCCTTTTATATTCTTCCGGAACAAGATCAAATGCCAGTGCCATCATATTTGCATGAAGCGATGAATGGCCCGAAAATTCTCCATCAATATAAATACCCCTGTTTCTGTTGAACAGCTTTTCATTAATTGCCTTCCTGACTTTCAGCGCTTGATTCCTGAAACGGAGTGAATCATACTTTCTTCCAAGGTATCCGGCAAGTTCCGAAAACAGGACCAGGCTCCTGTAATGAAAAGCATTTACAACTGTATTGACCTCAGTCATATCATAGCCATCTCTTTCGCCCTCGGGAGTTGCCAGCTGCCATCCTGTATCCTTCTGCGAAGGGGGCCAGTCGACGATGTCCTTTATTCTGTCCTTCGCATTTAAAAAGCCAAGTCTGGTCATTATCTCATCATTGACATTCTTTGAGCTGATCAGCCCGTCGGGCCGGGCAAGATCCAACAGTGTTTTGTATTTAAGCTCTGTGTAGAAATGATTTACCGACTCTATATTCCCGGTGTACATATAATCGTTGTAAAACATCAGTACTGTCTGCAGGATCCATTCTGTGGGCCAGGTCGGGTGGTCAATAAAATACTCGTTGGTTCTCCTGGCAAGTGAATACTCCCGATCGGTATAATAATGGCCAAGCTGATTGATATAGGCATCAGCCTCGTAGGGGATCCGTTCACGGTCGCCGTCAATATAGATGCCGGCAAAGGAGGTGGCTTTTATAGTGTATTTCGATATATTCCAGACCTTGTTCAGTACACTGTCCGAACTTATGAATGCACTGTTCTCATCCCTGAAATAGTGCCAGAGAGCTTTCTGACTGATATTTTCAGGATTAATATCAAAGTTGCAGTTTTCAAGTTCACAATAACGGAAGGGTGTTATTACACCAACAGAATCGGGCAGATGCACTGCCGCCGGCCCGGTATTCCTTAAATCCTTTGTAATCGCAGGGACATATATAGTTTTCCCTGGTTCAACCGGCAACAAAATCCTGTGATACCTGATTGTGCCCGGAGGGTTACGATCAATCCCTTTCAATCCTTCTGTTTTTTCACCCAGGTGTACAATTATTGTATCCTTTGAAGCCGGATTAAGTTGGAGCTCAAGTTTCCCAAACGCATCTTTTCCAAAATCAATGAAATAGCTTTTCTCTCCTGTTTTGACGATTTTCTCGGGTTTTATCAGAGTCTCGATGAACATGTTCCCGACAGTTCCATAATCCTTAAGGATGCCTGTTCTGAATGACTGAATTTCAGACCATGAGGAGGGTTTGCCCTTCCTGTCCCATATCCTGACCTTCCAGAAGTATCTTGAATTGTCAGAGAGCCTGTTTCCCGAATATTCAACATCTACCGATCCCGAACCAGTTGTTTTAATCCCATTCCAGAGATCGCCAATATCCTTTAAAAGCAATTCTTTTGAAGAAGAAACAAGGATCTGGTAAGAAGTCTGATTAATTGCATTATCAGGAACGATCCAGCTAAACTCAGGTTCAGGATCAGAAATAAATACCCGATCAGGCTCACGGATAAATTCAACCATAAGTCCGGCCGGGGAATCATTTATCGGGTTTTTATAACCAGGAAAAAAGGTGATCAGAAAAAACAGGATCCAGACTACTTTCATTGATTATCCGGTTTCAGATCTTTTCAAATGTGACATCCTCTCCAGTATCACCAAAGTCACCATCGCGGTTAAGATCGCGGGTTAGCCTGAGGGTAGTGCCGATGACCTCGAAAACTCCGGTAACTGTTTTTTTGAAATAGATAATGTTGTCTGTCCAGTATTTGGTTCCGTCATCAAACCACTGAACGTTACCGGTGCATATTTCTGATTCATTCAAAGTGCATGTTCCAAGCTCTTTCAATTCAAAAACCAGGTTCAACCGACCCATTTCAAGGCTTCCTTTTGTTCCGATAATTGAAGAAATCACTGATGAGCTTTCACGCTGTATTGTATAAGTCTCCTCATATGAATTCTCTGTCANTATAAGTTTCCGTGTGGTGTTAAAAGCCAGGCCGTCGGAAGTGATCTTTTCGATGAACTGCCAGGTGCCGGTAAATTCAGGATCATTCCTGAGAGAATCGCATGAAGGAACAACAAGCAGGCCAGTAATGATCAGAACTAAGAAAAGGGAAAGACCCTTACACATATACATCCGGTTTTGCTGAATAAAGGTATTGATTTTATACTTTCCTGACAACAGTCTGATTTATATATTGAATGAGTTACTTACTGACTCTTTTTGTCCGGCTCAGACTCCAGTTCCAGGTGCAACCGGGCAGTAAACCAGTTTGAGAAGAAACGGCCATCTTGTCTGCAGCAGGTTCAGACCAGTTTCCGGTAATTTGACTGCCTTTTAAGCTTCCTTCCACATCGATACTGGCATTAACACTCCAGGATTCTGCCGCATCAGAAGTCGAATTCGTGCCTTTGGAAGTCGATAATTCAGTAGTACCTTCCACAGGAGCAAAAATGATAGAACTTGTAATTGTATAAGTGTTTTTAGTTGTATTAACTGAAAGCAAAAGATTAGATCCGCTTTCGGGTTCAATCATTTTATCCCCCTGCCAGCTATCCACAATTTTGGTCCAGTCACCGTTCCAATCAGTAATAATAGAGATCTTTTTCATAACCACCGAACAATTACCCGAAAGTGCGGCTGCTTCGTAAAGCTCAATAACATCATTCTCTTCCCTGTAAGTGCGCAGGAAACGAGCTGCTACATTTATTGAACCGTTCTCATCCAGTTCGACCGAGGTTGAAGATGAACCTGCCGGCTGTTTTGATTCATCTTTCCAGTTAACATGACGCTTATAAGTTAAAGTACCAGTGAATTCTCCCTCAGGCTTTTTAACAGTTATAATAGCACCACCTTTAACCTCTTCCGGATATCCTGGAGGAGTGAAGGTGGCAGATATCTTTATTTGCCTGTCTTTTTCACCTGCCGTGTAGTCAATAAAAGCTACTCCAGCTTCATTCAGGGTGATCATTCCCGATTCATGGCTTACGGTTCCGTCAACAAGCCCTGTCACCTTTACATCGACTTCCTTCCCGGCACAGGATAGTATCTCTGTNCCATCAGGATCAATTTCATGAAGATCTATTTGAATAGTTGTCTTTTCCCCGCTGTAGATTGTTTTACGTTCAGGTTCAACCTGGAGTTCCAGGCCGAGGACTATTATCTCGCCCTCGTGTTCGATCAAGGAATTAGTGCCAATACCGCAAGTTTTAAAAATGGGTTTCTGTACTGAAGGGTCTGTTCCTTTATTTACTGAATATTCACATATTGCTTCAAATTCTGAATTTGTCATAATTGTTCTGAATGAACCCCAGTCCGGACCATCTGTACATTTAATATCACTTTTTGACTTTAATCGGTCAGTCTCTTTTGTGAAATACACTGGTTGACTGTGAAACTGGTTAAATACATATTGCCCACGGCAGTTTTTAATTTTTATTTTAACATCCATTTTTCTTGATTCCCGATCGAGAGGTGATAGGTACTCTTTTTCATATGATATTTCCATCTTTGGCTTTCTTGCCGGAGCTAAATGTTCAGCCTCCCAATTCCAAATCCTGCGATCCAAAGGCCAGTTTAAGCTTATAATATTTTTTATAAGCTGGAAAATATCCTCTTCTAATGCCTCTTCATTTAATAAAGCTGAACTATAGAGAGGAACACAAGTTGAAAATAGATCAAGCTGACTTCTCATCCTGAATACTCTTTTCTGGTTGGTAAAGTAGATAACACCATCCCTAGTGTATGAATTTGCATATTTATCTTCTGGATGGTCCTTGTCAACCGACCAGAGTGAAAGATCATAAAAGAAGAATAAATCAATTTCTTTTCCTGGATTTGTTCTTGAGGAGAAAAACTCCAGATCTGTATATCCTGCACTGTTTAGTTCTTGAACTATTTTTGAGTCCATTTCAACTATCCATTCATTAAGAGTCAGATTCCTGTTGTGTTTTTGATTTAGATAGTATAGCGTACTATCGTTGAACACTCTCCTGTTTGTGACTGCTATCTTAAACTTAGGGCATTGATCTTCCTGTGAATAGACATTTCTGCCAAATAAAATCAAAATAGCATAGAATATAAGAACTCGGTTTGTCATATACTGTTTTCTAAAAAAGGATTTGTCAAATACCCCGATACACCTAATTGAAAGCTATTCTAAACTAATTTTAAATAGATTGGAATAATCAGAACGGATCCTATTATTTCTTTACAAATTCTACCCTTCTGTTGGCAGCTTTTCCTTCGGCAGTGTTGTTAGTTCCGACAGGTTTTGTCTCACCCCAACCTTTACTGTCAAGCCGGTCAGCGGCAACTCCCATTTTTGTAAGTTCAGCTACAACTGCCTGTGCCCGTTTTTCTGACAGAGTCTGGTTTGGTGCTTCATCACCATCACTGTCCGTATGTCCCTCAACACTCAATTTGATTTCAGGATGATCCTTCATAAGCTGAGCGATCGAATTTATAACTCCCATCGACTCAGGTTTTATTGCTGCCTTATTCACATCAAAACGGATTCCCGTTGTTACGATCTTTCCGTCTGAAATCAGTTTGTCATAAAGCTTTACTGCTCCTTCAGCTATCCTTATATTTTTAATAAAACGATTGTTACCCTTGGCTCCGGCACTGTTCATTGCGTCACAGCAAATTGTTACTCCTGTAGGATTAAATCCCAGGTTAGGAATATTAATTATCCGGGCGTCATCAAGATATACCTTCAATGCCCGGACATTAAATGAAATTGCAACATGCCGCCAGAATCCCTTGTCTATTTCACCCATCTCCTCTTCTCCAGGGTAAAAACCTTCCCCTCTTTCAGGAATATCTGCATGGTTTGCATTGATTTTCAGTGGTTCAACTTCTATCGGGCTTTCACTTTGATTCTTTTGATCATAAAAAGAAACAAAGTATACACAATACTCTTCAGGTTCGAACCAGCAGTCAAATTCAATTGTAAAAAGATCAGGGAGGTTGTCCTTAACTGGATTCTTTAAGAAGGGAATAATGCACGATTCAGCCTCTTTAAAATAAATAACATTCTGATTACCGAAAACAGCATTCTCAACATTGCCGGCCACCAGATCCCAACGGGACGGGAATTCACCATTCTGCTCGCCTTCCTGATTATCTTCGAAAATGATCTTCTCTCCCGGTACAAAATCGTATTTGTTCCACACCAGGTTGCTTTTAGATACCTGGGAAAATAAATACCTACCTGAAATCATAAAAACCATGGTGACAAAAAGAATTGGAATAATTTTTGAATTTTTCATTGTTGAAAGTATTTTCTATAAATTTCAACAAAAAAGAAATTAAAGTCAAGTGTAAGAGCTACTTATTTTGATATTTCCTCACCTTATCAGGTCTGAATAAGAGCTAAACCGAGGGATGATCAGAGATACCCCAATGCCATTGCCTTAAAATATCCCTTTTCTGATGCCGGCTTTATAAACCGCTATAGCTCTTTGCCTTGCAAACTCAGGATCGACAATCTTATCAGGATAATCAGGATTGCTAAAATTTTCTACCCATTTTCTTATATATTCCCGGTCAGGATCGAATTTCTTTTGTTGTGTTTTAGGGTTGAAAACTCTGAAATAAGGTACTGCATCGCAACCTGTACCTGCAGCCCATTGCCAGTTGCCGTTATTTGACGACAATTCATAATCAAGTAATTTCT